>Ga0099364_10015192_pt1 | contig 10168 bp, 9 predicted proteins | sample TergutTh196P3_FD_73070 | JGI IMG/M metagenome (GOLD analysis project Ga0099364, IMG submission 73070) | Microcerotermes parvus P3 segment gut microbial communities from Pointe-Noire, Republic of the Congo - Th196 P3 | ecosystem: Host-associated > Arthropoda: Insects > Digestive system > Gut ...
GACTTGTTGTGGCGTGAATCCTTTTTCGGTGACGAGTTTGACGGCTTTCGATCGAAATTCGTCGGGATACGATTTGGTGCCTGATGTTTTGGACATAGAAAAATCTCCTTTCTGGAATTATCTGTGGAAATCATTGTCCGTCAAGATTGGGGCAGGTTATACCGTAAACCATTACGTTTTGTCAGAACGTTACAAAAGCCTGAATGCTTTAATAATTTTTGGAACGTGTAATGACGACAACGGGTATGAAACTTTCCGGCAAAAGCCTAGACCAAAATACAAAATCAATTTTTAGAGGTTCCCTTCCAACAGATGGAATGAAAGGCTCCGTCCGCTAACAAATTTCGAATCTCTCGGGTGTGTAAAAAGTTCGCCGATTGCGTTCAAAGAGTTGGGGACGGAGCGCAACTCAGTCGGCGTTCTACTCGATTACCCAGTACTCGGCGGTGCTGTAAAGCCTATTTCGATAGCCATCGGTCCGAAATCCGTTTGAAAGGGAATCGAGATTGGTTGACATCTTTCAGGAAACCGCAGTTCTGCATCTTTTCCGTAAATGACGTTAGGCAGACTCAAACTCAATTTATACTCTTCCAGTTGCGCCTTGGCGTTTCCCGCTATAACGTTAGTCAACTCGCCGACGGCATCGAAGACGTCGTTGTTGAATTCTTCGTAGTCTTCCATAAGCATTGCCGAAGCACTCTTCAGCGCGAGCGCCTCGGACATCGTGAGTACAACCGTTCCCACAATCACTCCAGAGAGTCCAATAATACCGCTGACGGGATAGAGCGCAGTCTTGTCCTTCTTGATTTGCGGCGGTTCCCGTGTTACTTTGCAACCAACCATCGTCTCCAGCGTTTTGGAAACAGCAATGATGAACGGATTGATAAATTCAACGCGGACTGCTTGCGTCATAGCCATGATAGGGACGTACTGTTTGAGTAAGGCGACAGAATAAATTCTTGTCGGCTGGTTGACTCGTCATTCTAATCGAAACGCTAGTCTATTGCAAGCCCCAGGCTTTGATCAAATCGTCTGCGCCCGGCGTGAGCTTTTTGAGTTTCTCTGCCATTTTTGCCTTTGCGGTATCATCTGCTTTGGACAGTTTTGCTTTTATTTCGGCATATGTTTTCCGTCGATTTCTTCGGCGGCGAATCTCTTTTTTTCGTTCGCTAATGGACACAATGACCTCCTAAATCATTCCTAGTTGTTGATATTTTAACCGATACTGATATTCTGTCAATAGTCTTGTTTGGAAAGCATTCATTCCAGGTGTGTAAAAAATTTGTGGGTATTTTCAGCATTGCGCAAGCGAGCGGGGGGCGTTAGCCCCCCGATGGATGTCCAACACGCTTCGTACCCCTACGGAGGGCTAACGCCCCCCGCTCACGGCGCCGCACCCACTTTATTTTTACACACCCATTCATTCCAACGTTAAGCGGACTGCTATTTCCCCCATCCCCACTCGCAAAACCGTTTTCTTTGTGATACAATACTTTGGAATAGTTCAACCGCCTTCAAAGCCCAGAATACCACGATGAAAAAAACATTGTTTCTTTCCGCCGCACTGGTACTTTCCTTTGCGCTAGTTTCTCCCCTCACTGCCGACGATGAATCGGACGCCCGAAGAGAGGAAGCCAAGAAGAATCCCATCTTCCAATCGTCACTGACGTTCCTCGCCAATCCGGTGCCGGTCGCCGATTCCGTCGCCGCGACCGAAGCCGAAATGAAACTCTACGTCGATAAAATTCCCGGCACCGAAGTAACCTTTAAGATGATTCCCATCAAGGGCGGCAAGTTCAAGATGGGCAGTCCCGAAGACGAAGAGGGGCGCAACGAAGACGAAGGACCACAAATCGAAATCGAAGTTCAACCCTTCTGGATGGGCGAACACGAAGCGACCTGGAAAGAGTTTGAACAGTTTGCTCTCAAAGCTCTGCGGCAAGGCAGGAAAGAGTCGGACACTCTCACAGCAGGCGACCGCATTGCGGACGTAATTGCAGCACCGACCAATCTTTGGGGAACCTCCACCAGCCATGACAACAAAGGGAAAGCAGGCTATCCGGCATCGGGTATGACACTCTTCGCCGCCCAAATGTACTGTAAGTGGTTGACCGCCCTCACCGGCAGATATTACCGGTTGCCGACGGAAGCAGAATGGGAATACGCTTGCCGAGCAGGAACGACTACGGCATTTTCCTTCGGCGCTGACGACGCAGACATTGACGACTATGTTTGGTACTTTGACAACAGTCTTGGTGATGTCGAAAAAGTCAAACAGTTGAAACCGAACCCTTGGGGACTGTACGACATGCACGGCAACATGGCGGAATGGGTGTTGGAACATTACGCCAAAGATACCTACGCTAACCGCAAGCCCGATACATTTGCTGCGCCGGTCAAGCCGCCGGTGCATCGGCTCGGAATGGATGACGGTATCAACATTCTCCGCGGCGGAAGCGCCGATGATACCGAATCCTCTGATCTTCGTTCAGCACGCCGTATTCAGTACAATGAAGAAATGCGGGCGGATGACCCCCAGTTTCCGAGAAGTATCTGGTGGCTCACCAATGCGCCGCACGTCGGATTTCGTGTAGTCCGACCGCTCAATCCGCCGAAAACAGAGGAGGAACTGAAACAGTACGAACCTGATCCGAATCACTGGCTGGACTATCGTATGGTCAACGAAAGGGATTGAGATTCATGTTAGCCGCCCCACACTTGTGCAGTAAAAAGCCCCCTTTCGCCGCACAGGTGCGGCGACTGACGGGCTGGGAACATTTTTTTTGTATAGACGGCGAAGACCTTGTATAGACGAAGATATGGACGACAAGAATGCGGACAACCGGGACGGCGAGAACGGCGTATCTCCTCCCAAGCGGGGAGTGCCGCCGGGGTTGTGGGTGCGCTGTCCCGGCTGCCAAGCGACCGTCTTTCGGAAAGAAGTCGAAAGACGTTTGAATGTCTGTCCTGAATGTTCTCACCATTGGTACGTTCCTGCCCGGCAGCGTATCGACCAAATCTTTGATGTCGGAACCTTTGAAGAAACCGACGCACACTTAATCACTGCCGACCCGTTGCAATTCAAAGACCGCCGCTCTTATCCTGACCGCATCAAAGCCGACCAGGTTGCGACGGGGCTGACCGAAGCCGCCGTAACCGGTATCGGCAGTGTTCGAGCAAGGCGGATCGCTTTCGGTGTTACGGACTCGCATTTCATCATGGGCAGTATGGGTTCGGTTGTCGGCGAAAAGTTGGCACGGATTACCGAGCGGGCGCAGGAGGAGAAGTTACCGTTGGTGCTTATTTCCGGCAGCGGCGGCGGAGCGAGAATGCACGAAGGCATTTTATCGCTGATGCAGATGGCGAAGGTTTCGGCGGCGTTAGCGCGGTTTCATCGGTCGGGCGGACTGTACATTTCGGTGATGACGCATCCGACGATGGGCGGCGTGGCAGCAAGCTTTGCGATGCTCGGCGATTTGATATTTGCGGAGCCGAAGGCACTCATCGGCTTTGCTGGTCCGCGGACGATCAAGGCAACGTTGCGGATGGAACTGCCCAAGGGATTCCAAACGAGCGAATTTCTCTTGGAACATGGTTACATCGACCGCATCGTCCAGCGGCAAGACCTCAACACCGAAATTGCGAGAGCGGTCGATTATTGTGGGTATTGACCAAACCGCAAAGTACGAAAAGAGTTACGCAAAGTGCGCAAAGAGTCGATTCGTTGCGCGTCGGTACAAATCAACATGGAAAATTGATTTTTTAGAGGTTCCCTGTGCCAATTTTTGACATTTTTCTGGATTCTACGGAACTTGACAACCCCGGCGGCGTTTAGTACATTGTATAGTAATTCCCCTTAACAATTTTCAGGAGAACAAAACATGAGAAATGTTCTTTGGATAGCTGCCGTCGCAGTTACCGTTTTCGCATTGTCCCTCGATGCTATCGCCCAACCAGGCGGGCAGCGCGGGCAAGGTCAAGGACAAGGTCAACGCGGACAAGGTGCCGCACAACAGCCCGGTCAGGGTATGATGGGTGCACAACAAACACCCCAGACACTCCTCCGCAACGAGGAAGTAGGTAAATTGCTAACGCTCACGGAAGCACAAACAACCGCCTTGAACGAACTCTTCGCGCAGGGGCGTGGTGCCGGTGTAGGGCAACAAGGGCAACAGTTAACAGCAGCAGAACGAGTTGCACAACAGCGGACGCGCACCGCAGAACAATGGGCTGGCATCGCCAAAGTCTTGAATGCCGAACAGTTGAAAAAGTTCAATGACATCTACTTCCAGGCGAATGTGCCGGTCGTGAGACAGAACGCTCCGGCGGACGCTCCGGTGCAAATCATGAACCTGAATGTGTACCTGCTCGGTGCCGTAGATTTGACAGCCGACCAAAAGGAAAAGATAGCCAAAATCGCCAATGATCGCGACGACGCAGGTCTGGCTGCTGGCGGCTTCGGCGGTGCCCAAGGCGGCGGACAACAGCTCACGCAGGAAGAACGTCAAGCTAGACTAGTAGCTGCCAGAGAACGCAATACAAAGGCAAACGATGAAATTCTGGCGCTTTTAACTGCGGCACAGAAGGCAAAGATCGAAGAATTGAAAGCTGGTGCGCCCGCTTTGCGGACGGCATTGGGCATCGGACAGCGTCAGCCGGGCGCAGGTGCTCAGCCGGGTGCAGGCGAACGCCAGCCGAGAGGCGAAGGCGGAGCGGGCTTCCAACCGGGACAAGGTTCTTGGCAGCCGGGACAGGGTGCGCCTGCCGCAGGCGGCAGAACACGTCCTGCACGCGGTGAAGGCGGAGCACAACCCGAAGGCGGTAGGCAACGAGGCGGTGCAGGCGGCAACTAACACGTCTGCAAAACGTGCAGAAGATACAAAACGTTCAGCAGAACTGCAATCGTAAGATTGCAGTTCTGTCTGCTCTCTTGCGAATGCAGCTCTGTTTTCGTTAACAAAGTTTTCCAAGCGTCCGCATGTTCATATTTCATTTAGAGCACCTCTAATAATACAATTTCCTTACGTTCTTTGCGGTTAAAAAAAAGAATTAACCGCGAGGGACGCAAAGGTTTACGCGAAATGCGCAAAGTGATGTTTTTTGCATTTACGATATAAACAAAAATGTAACATTAATTTTTAGAGGTTCCCATCATTGAAAATTTTCCAACTAAACTAACCAGGAGAAATAATTATGAAAAAGAGTATTCTTTGGATTACGGCGGTCGTTGTTACCGCTTTTGTGTTGTCCGTGAGCACCATTGCTCAGCCGGGCGGCGGACAGGGGCGCGGGCAGGGACCCGGCGGCGGAATGGGACCCGGTATGGGTATGGGCATGGGGATGGGAGGCATGGGTGGTATGGGACCCGGCGGCGGCATGATGGGCGGTGCCGGATTTAATCCAGGAACCATTCTTCAAAACGAAGAATTTGTAAAGATGCTGGAACTCACGCCGGCGCAAAGAACAGAATTGCCGACTGTTATGCAAACAGCGGTGCAAGGGGCGATGCAAAAACTGCGGGACGATGGACTCCTTGCTCCGCCGACACCAGGCGAGGCTCCTAATCCCACCGAAATGCTGCGACGGATGGAGTTAATACAGAACACTTTCCAGGATGCTGTGCAAGAGGGAAGCAGGAAGGTGTTGAATCCGGCGCAGCAAACCAAAGCCCAGGAGACGATGTTCCAGTTGTCTGGTGGCTTGGAATCGCCGATGTTGAATGAGCGGGGACTCGATTTTGTGAATCTTTCCGACGAACAAAAGGAGCAAATTCGAAAAATTGCTCAAGAGCGCAATGCGGAAAACCTCAGGGTGATGCAGGGCTTTTTTGACGGGACGCGTGACCCTCGTAATATGTCCCAGGAAGATCGCGAAAAAATACGGACAGAAGCCGAGGCACGCAATAAACAGTTTTCAGAGAAAATCACGGCACTTTTGACACCGGAGCAGAGAGCGAAAGCGCAGAAATTAACGGAGGAGGCTCCGGCGGTGCGTGAAAAGTTAGGTATTCCGGCGCCGGGACAGCCGGGGCAACGTGTTGGACAGCAGCGCGGAGGTCAGCAGCAGGGTTTCGTGCCGGGCGAAGGTTCTTGGCGACCAGGCCAGGGCGGAAACGCTCCTAACCGAGGCGAAGAACCGAGACGAGGAAACTTCCCACCGCAGCGGCAGGCAAATTAGACGTCGGGTTGGTGATAGGGTGGGGCAAAAATTAGTGTGTATTTTCTGTGCTTGATAGAGGGGCACCGCCAGTACGCCACTCAGCGTCCAGCGCACTCCCCGGTGCTTGCAGCGATCCGCCGCCGCCGTGTCGTTCCTGCACTCCACACGCGTATCGTTGCCGTATAAGTGAGATTCCACTTCTTATCCTGCTCTTGCGATTTCGTTTTGCTTACCGTTTTTGGTCAGATGGGGTTGGGTTTGTTGGAAGAGTTGGCTGCATCGTCGGTCGGCGGCTTCGAGGGCGGCTTTGCAGGTTTGAGCGGTGGACGGCAAAAACTGGACAGGGGAATAAGTTATGAACGTGTGCTACAATGGAGTTAAATTTTAGAGAATCCATGAGCAAGAAACGTAAAACCTATTCGGCGGCATTCAAAGCCCCAATTATCACAGCCCAGGGTGTCCTCGCCGCACAACGGCAAGACAAAACCATCAGTCAACTCGCGGCACCCCAAATAAAAACAATTCAATGGCACTTCAACGTCGAAAAGGCAAGAGCAAAACTGAAATCACTATATCCCATCATTGAATAGAAACAAAATACTAGTGAAAAACAACATCATGACCGACACCAAACCCTCCCTGAATTTGCTAGAATACAGTCATGGCAAAGAAGAATGGCAATGTTCCGCTCCGGCTGTTTCCGCTCAAGAATGACTTCGTCTTCAAGTTGGTCTTCGGCGATGCTCGCCGAGTCGATTTACTGACGGCATTTTTACAGGCAGTGCTGGACTTGCCTGCGGAGGAATACAAGAAAGTTACAATCGTCGATCCCAATGTCAGAAAGGAGTACAACAAAGACAAAGCAGGCATCCTCGACGTGAAGATTCACACGACATCCGGCAACGTTATCGATGTTGAAATTCAAGTGGAACCCGATGCGCCGCTGGAAAAGCGGATACTGTTTTATCAGGCAAAAATGCTGACCGAACAAATCGGCGAAGGCAATGATTACGATGTCATCAAGCCGGTGATTAGCGTTATTATTACGGACTTTCACCTGATTGCCAACAGTAAGGCGTATCATCACCGTTTTCGGTTTTACGATGCCAAAAATAAAGTTGAGTTGACGAATGTTCAGGAAATCAACACATTGGAATTGACGAAGTTGCCGAAGAAGAGTGACGAGACGGACTTGTTTGACTGGATGATGCTCATTAGGGCAAAGAGCGAGGAGGAATATGATATGTTAGCAGAAAAGAAACCGGTTTTTAAGAAAGTGGTGGCTGTCGTGAAAAAATTGTCGGCGGATGAAGAGGCACGCATGGAGTACGACAAGCATGAGTTATGGCGTATGGACTACGCCGCCACGATGAGAAACGCTGCTAGGAAAGGTATGGCTAGAGGTCGGGCAAGCGGCTTGGAGGAAGGTTTGGCAAAAGGCTTGGAAAAAGGCTTGGAAAAAGGCAGAGCGGAAGGCGAAATAAAAAAGGCACGCGAAACTGCCGCCGCAATGAAAGCCAAAGGTTTTTCCCTCGCGGACATTGCCGACATCACCGGACTGACGAAAAAAGAAATCGAAAAATTGTAAACAATTCAACCAAAGAGCCGCAAATGTAACGAAGTGAAACTTGCGGGTGTACGCGAAAGTTACGCTACACTTCCGGCTCTTTCCGCCATCTTTCGTCCTCTTTTTCCTCTATGTAAAGCCGGGCGGCTCTGGTGGTATAAACCATCCAATCAATCAGAGTAATCGTTCCTTCTTGAACGAGTTGTTTGAGTTCTCTGCTGGTAAAGGGACCAATCTTTTCTCTGTTTTCGTTGAAGTAATGCCAAGGCATGGTTATTGTGCGTTGTTAAAGGTTAGCGGCAAGAACGACAAGCGACGATACCGTCAACAAGACGGGAACGCCATGTTGTCCCATGAGAATTTCCCTCCGCACTACCAGAGAGCCATGCGCAAACACACACGACAATGAAAAGGACGTACCTTCACACCGAAACTCTGCAAGTCTCGTGCATAACGTCCCCTTGCGGGAAACGCATATTTCACGAGATATTTTTTCTATGCTTCCAACCGGCAAGCCGGATAGTGCTTTGGAAGTACAGAGGACAAAAACTTGCGAACTATACCAAATGTAAATGACGACACCGTGTCGTCGACGTGGAGAGGATTATACATCGGCGAGGCGAGCGGTGCAAGGGGGGGTGGCGTCACGTTCACAGAGCCCGTATCGGTAGATACGGAATCAAAAAAACCGTATCTACCGATACGGGCTCTGTGAACGTATGGTATCATGCAACATCATGACCGACACCAAACCCTCCCTGAATTTTATCGAACAGATCCTCGAAGAAGACCACCGCATCGGCAAGCACGACGGCAGAGTCGCCACTCGCTTCCCGCCGGAACCCAATGGATACCTACACATCGGATACGCCAAAAGCATCTGTCTCGACTACGGACTGGCACAGAAATACAACGGCACCTTCACGCTCCGATTCGATGATACCAATCATTTAGCCGGTACTCCGGTGCAAAAACAAGCAGAGCCGCAATCGTAAGATTGCGTTCCTTCGCCTACTCTTCCGGCAAGCGTCTCTGCTGTTGCACTTGCTCTAAAAACGTATCCCTTGTCCGTGTAACTTCTTTGCCCGCCGTTAAACATAAATCAATCGCCAATGCCTCGACTCGCTGACGCAATTCCTCAATCGCTTGCTTGAAACTGTCGGGATAAGGAATACCGTACAAGTCCCTATTCGGATAGTCTTTCTCAAACTTTTTCCGATAAGTCTTGTTGACCGAGTCGTAAGACGTTCTATATTGATACAAGCCCAACCAAACACCCTTGCCCTTATTGTTGCCGTAAGGCGTTTGCAATGTCTGCCACTGTACATTCACTTCACAGTATTTCGTCAACTCCTCCAATGCTTGCTTGCCGATTTCCGATAAATGCGACCAGTTGAATTTCTCGGCATCGAAAGGATTGAACCAATTCGGAAGAATAAATGTATCGGTTTCGCTTTTCACCGTTGTATATGCAGTCGTATTACTATCATGCAATAAAGCAAACAGTATACAGTCTGCAACTTCCTTGCGCGTTAAATTTCGACATGGTGCGTACACAATATCCGCATCGCAGAGCCAGACATACGTCAGCGACTTGAACAATGCGAAACCTGTTAAAACACTCTGATAATTGTCCGTTGTTATTTGATAAATTCTCGAATTACTGCCGGTAGTGAGAAACGGTCTATTGATGTGTTGGCAATCATAAGGGATGCTTAACATTGTCCCGATACAATTTGAAGCCAAACCTTTGTCCGTAAAGATGTTACCTCGCCCTTTTCCACCTTGAGGAGTATAAGGTATGACCGCTCCACTCATCCTCGGCAGTTCTTTTGCATTGCTTATTGCCTTCTTGTTTTTCGGAAAGAAGTATTCACGAAAAAGCAACCGCTCTTCGTCAAATACTAAAAACGTTTTGCGTTTGCCGGTCGTTCTCGCATCTTTGTCAATGATGTCATACGACCAATCCTGATTTTCAAATCCTTTTGGTTTACTTATTCTGTCGAGAAGCGAAAAAAGTATAGGAAATTCGCCACTTGGAACAGAGGATAGCTGTCTATTTTTGTCAAACTTTTGTTCCTTAAAATGCTCCTTCGCATTAAGAACGTAACCACTGCATAAATTCGGTTTCCAAAATTGACGCATGGCTGACGCGTTTGGCTTGGCAATCCATTTCGCATTGGAAAATAGACCAAGACAATAACCCTGTTTCCCAAAATCACGCTCAATGCGGTAGAGAAAATGCATTGTCAATTCATTGGTCGATTCGCCCATTCCTTTTTCCTGCATGGCATTACCAATTGCCGTATTGCTCGTACCCGGATCATTTTTGTTTCCGATTCCTCTTGCAACATCGACAAAGGGCGGATTGATGTAAAACAACCATTTAATTTTTTTCTGTTGCAAGTCCGCTTTTAATTCTTCCGGCAGTTTACTGACATG
>Ga0099364_10015193_pt1 | contig 10168 bp, 5 predicted proteins | sample TergutTh196P3_FD_73070 | JGI IMG/M metagenome (GOLD analysis project Ga0099364, IMG submission 73070) | Microcerotermes parvus P3 segment gut microbial communities from Pointe-Noire, Republic of the Congo - Th196 P3 | ecosystem: Host-associated > Arthropoda: Insects > Digestive system > Gut ...
AAAACCCCACCCCTGCATCGGTTTTTTTTATTGCTGAAAAGATGAATTTTCCCCCCGCCAATATCTGCTACATTGGCGATAGCGATGTGGATATGATTACGGCTATTGCAGCGGGTTTTTACCCCGTTGGCGCAGGATGGGGCTTCCGCACAAAAAAAGAACTTTTTGAAAATGGAGCAAAACAAATTATTGAGCATCCAAGTGAATTAGGCGAAATCTTGTTTCAATCCTGAAAATCGGAAGTTGCAGAAGATATCTTTACAGCGTCTCCTGCTTGAGCTGTTCAACAAAACTGTTTAATTTGCGAAGTTCAACAGGTATATCAATTCTCTGCGGACAAGTTATGTTACACTGCTTACATCCGGTACAATGGGCGGCTTGCCGTATCTTTTCAACGGTTCTGTCATAACTTATCAAGTATGCACGACGGGCTTTGCGATAGTTATCATCGGCGCTGCTCTTCGGCACATTGCCATCATTGATGCATTTATTATAATGTAATAAAATACCGGGAATATCAATACCGTAAGGACATGGCATACAATACATACAATCATTGCAAGGTATGGTAGGATATTGCAGCATAAGTTCCGCCGTTCTGTAAAGAAAATCTTTCTGTTCTTCATTCAGCGGTACTAACGGTGAATATGTGCGGATATTATCCTGAAGATGTTCCATATAGGTCATTCCGCTCAATACGGTAGCAATATTATCGAACGACCCTGCAAACCTGAATGCCCACGAAGCAGCGCTACCGTCGGGATTCTGTTCTTTCAGACGTGAAACAATATGAAGCGGCAAATTCGACAAACGACCGCCCAATAGAGGCTCCATAATAATTGTGGGTATATTGCGTTTTAAAAGTTCACTGTATAAATAATCTGCATTGACATTTCTTCCCTCAAGAGCATTTTCCCAGTCCGAGTAGTTCATCTGTATCATAACAAAATCCCAATGCACCTCTTCGTGCAAGGCGAGAATTGCATCAAATTCTTCTTTAGCGCCATGGAACGACCATCCAAGATGCCTGATACGTCCCGATTTGCGCTCTTCAATCAGAAAATCAAGAAATCCGTTGTCAATAAAACGCGCACTAAATCCGCGAGGTCCAGGAGACCCTATGCTATGCAAAAAGTAATAGTCAATATAATCTACCTGAAGCTGTTCAAAAGAGTTTTTATACATTGCCAGCGAAGCGTCAAAACTTGAGTTTGTAAAATTCGACATTTTTGTTGCAATAAAAAACTTTTCGCGCGGGTAACGCTTGAGGGCAATACCCGTTGCACGTTCCGATTGTCCCATTACGTAAACGGGAGCCGTATCAAAAAAGTTCACTCCATGAGCGATAGCATAATCTATCAAATCGTTCACTGCTTCCTGATCAACAATCATGCCTTGTCCTTCGGGATTGGGTATGGTGGGCCATCTCATACAGCCGTAACCTAATAATGAGACTTTATCACCCAAAGATGGCAAAGTCCTGTAAGTCATCATTTCGGACGACGCAGTCCCCAAGGCGTCTAAATTTTCATTACGCTGCGAGCAACCGACCATTGCGGCTGTTGTGGTTGCCGCCGCCGCTCCTGTGAGTTGGAAAAATTTCCTGCGATTGATATATTTATTTGTATTCATTTGACAGTCTGATTAAAATTTTAAATTATTCTATGAATTTGGATCCCTTCAACATAAATAGCGCTCAATGGTCGCGACGGACAAAGGTATTCGCACGCTCCGCAACCGATGCAAAGTTCCACGTTTATCGCCGGAATTTTTAGCGATTTTTCGTCGCCCGGTACTGATGGCACCATAATTATAGCGCTTGTGGGGCAATGATGCGCGCAATTGTCACATTCCTGTTCGTCTACTAAAGGGATGCAACGCCCACGTCGCCATACGGCATGACCTATTTGTGTGGAAGATTTCTCTTCAACGCTAATTCGGTTTATTGCGCCCGAAGGACAAACTTCCGTACATTTCACACATTCGGGTCTGCAATAGCCTCGTTCGAAAGACATGAAAGGTTGCATAAATGTTTGCAATGAATTTGAAGGTCGCAGAACGTTGTTCGGACAAACAGTAACGCAGAGTTGGCAGGCAGTACAGCGTCGTTTCATATTGCGTGCGCTTAACGAGCCGGCTGGCGTGAGCGGAGTTTGACGAACGGGAGCCTTCTTGTCGAGTATATCGGCTAAACCGCCGTCAACCTTAATATCCGTAGCTTGGGGAATGACCTGCGCTTCGAGCGCCGATGCCGCCATAGCCATTGTCGCGATAAGAAAACCTTTTCGACCGTTGTCTATATTGTCGATTGTCAATTGTCTATTGTCTATTGTTTTTCTTTTCCAAATTTTTGGATATTCGAAGCTGTAGATAACGGCGTTGCGATTACATTTGTTGATACAGTTCATACATGAAACGCAACGGCTATAGTCGATAATAAATTCTTTACTGTTGATACAGGCTGCTTTGCAGTGTCGTTCGCAAATTTTGCAATTATTGCATTTTTGCTCGTCGATTCTGATTTGGAAAAACGAAAAGCGCGACAAGAATCCAAGGAAAGTACCCACCGGACAGATAGTGTTGCAATAAGTGCGTCCGTTGCGCCACGCCAAAAATCCCACAACGATAAATGTTACCGCTGCAACAATAAAAGTTGGCAGGCTTTTCATCCATACATCCGTAGTATAGAAGGCGTAACTGTCTACGCGTTCGGCAATCAGAGCCAATATATTGTTTCCCCGCTGCCAAAGCGGTAAAAAGAGATTGTTTGCAATTCGTCCGTATGCGCCGTAGGGGTCGAGCAAAACAACTATTATGCCGACGCCAAAAATTATGCCTGCAACAGCCAATGCAAGAACGCCGTATCTTATCCACGATTTTGCCGGAGAAAAAGTGTATGGCATTTTTTTGCCCTTTTTGCCCATTCGCGCCACAAAATCCTGAAATATCCCCAAAGGGCATATAGCCGAGCAATATACCCGCCCCAAAAGCAGGGTCAGAAGCACAAGCAGTATGATTACTCCTGCATTTAACGCTAATACGGCAGGCAGGAATTGAATCTTTGCCATCCATCCAAACCACGCATGCAACGTTCCTGTGAAATCAAGAAACAATAATGTGATGAAAACAAAGAAGATAATGGCTAACGTAATTCGTAATTTTTTCAACATAAACACATTTTTTTATTTTTTTGCAAAGAAAATAATGTTTTTTTTAACAAAAAAATTTTTTGATGTGTTTTAAGTTTTTTGTGATTTTTGTGATTTTTTCATTACTTTTGCGCCCGTTTTTTATAAGAAATAAATTTCAATGCCTCAAATATCTGTTAAGGGGCGGATAATGCCGCCTTCACCTATACGCAAACTTGCACATTTTGCCGAACAGGCAAAAAGCAAGGGTATAAAAGTATATCATCTGAATATCGGTCAGCCCGATATTCCAACCCCCAAAATCGGCATGGACGCCGTAAGACAAAACGAACTGACGGTGGTTGAATACAGCCATTCGATGGGTATAGAATCGCTACGAAAGCAAATGGCGCAGTATTATCAGAAAAACAATATCGACGTAGACCACAATCAGATAATGATAACAAACGGCGGGTCGGAAGCTATTTCTATGACGATGATGTCGTGTCTGAATCATTACGAAGATGTTATTGTGCCGGAGCCGTTTTATGCCAATTATTATGGTTTTTCGACTGTTGCCGGCGTGGGACTGAAACCTATGAAATCCGTTATTGAAACCGATTTTGCCTTGCCGCCGATAGAAGAAATAGAGTTGTGTATCAATGCAGCAACACGAGCGATAATGATATGCAACCCCAACAACCCCACGGGCTACCTGTATTCGCGCTCCGAATTGGAAAAATTAGCCGAAATAGCCGTCAAGCACGACCTATTTCTTATTTCCGACGAGGTTTACCGCGAGTTCTGCTACGACGGAAACAAACATTATTCCATAATGGAAATAAAAGGGTTGGAGAAACATGCCGTATTGATAGATTCCATGTCGAAACGATTCAGCGCCTGCGGTATACGAATTGGTGCATTAGTGACGCGCAACAGGGAACTGATGGAAACAGTGCTGAAATTTGCACAGGCGCGCCTTAGTCCGCCAACCTTCGGACAGATATTGGCAGAGGCTGCTCTTACATCGCCTCCGGAATACTACGAGGCTGTATACGACGAATATATAGAACGACGCAACACGTTAGTAAACGCATTAAATCGTATTCCGGGCGTCTACAGTCCCATGCCCAAAGGAGCATTCTACACTATGGCGCGGTTGCCGGTCGACGATGCTGATAAATTTTCTCAATGGATACTCAGCGATTTTCATTACAAAAATCAAACTGTGATGCTCGCTCCGGGTTCCGGCTTCTATTCAACGCCCGGATTAGGAAAAAATGAAGTGCGGATAGCATACGTCATCAACAAAACAGATATTGAAAATGCTGTGGAATGTATAGCGCGCGCGCTGGAACTGTATCCCGGAAGGTTGGATACGTGCATTTAAAATTGTCGCAAAATGTTAAAATCAGCCCAATCCGTGTATCCTCCAAAACGAACTATGCTTTTTTTAACAAAAACTACAATTTGAAGCGCTCACAAAAAAAAAATTGTTTTTGCAGTTTCAAAATAAATACCTATCTTTGCAGCGATTTTATAATGGGTTGTTAGCTCAGTTGGTTTAGAGCATTACCTTGACAGGGTAGGGGGCGACGGTTCGAATCCGCCACAACCCACTAATAGTTTGATAGTTCAAAGTTTTTAATATAATATAATGACATTCAAAAGGGGGGATCGAGTAAAATTTTTGAACGATGTAGGCGGTGGAACCGTTACCCGTGTGGACAACAAAACCGTTTACGTGGAAAATGAAGACGGTTTTGAGGTTCCTTCGACTGTACCGCAATTGTTGAAGGTGGATGTTTCGTTGGCTGAACTGTCGCCGTTTACGCAGGCAACTTCTATCGCATCAGACACGACCGCTGTAGATAATGACATAATATTAAATCAATTGTCAGAAACAGCATCAACGTTAGAATACATGGATATTTCAGAAGAGCCGGAAGAACCGAATTTTGATACTTCCGTTAATGTGCTGTTAGCATGGATACCGCAACATAAAAAGAACGGGGAAAAATTGTACGATATCTATTTGGTAAATGATTGCGCTTATCACGTCATGTATGTTGCCGCAATGGTTAATGGCGCATCATACTGCGGGATACAGGCTGGTATGCTCGAACGCGACACTACAATACACCTGACAAAGATTTCGGAAAATATTTTGAAAACCGTTACCAGCCTTCACGTAGATATTCTTTTTTTCAAAAAGGGCGTTTACTTGCCACACGAACCGATGCGCTACAAACTGAATGTAGATGAATTTTATCTTACCGATCCTCTCAATTATGTTTCTAACGTTTATTTTGATAATAAAGCGTTAATTTTCAATATTTCACAAGAATATATGATAGCCGAAATTGAGAGTGTTGCGGGCGAATTGCAGAAGGAATTAGAAAATAAGAAAAAACTGGATGACGAACCTTTGCTCAATAACTCCAAGAAAACTGCTGAAAACGAGATTGAAGAGGTTGATTTGCACATAGAACAATTGGTAGACAACTATAAAACGCTTACTCCATCCGAAATGCTCGATATACAAATGGGCAGTTTTAGCATCGCGCTTGAAGGAGCAATCAAAGACCGAAAAAAACGTATCATATTTATACACGGAGTAGGAAACGGGCGTCTGCGTCTCGAAATACACAGAACATTAGATAAAAAATATCCAAAGTTGAAGTATCAGGATGCGTCGTTCAAAGAATACGGATACGGAGCGACGATGGTGTTTGTTTGATTTGAAATTTTTGGATTCCTGAAATTTTGTTTATCTTTGCAAAAATTTTGTAGCACACGTTTTAGTAAAAAATTTATTTCTCATGAAAAAGTTCATAAAAATATTCTTTATCAGTTTATTGGCAATATTCTTGATTTTGTTGGCAACGCCTTTTCTTTTCAAAGATAAAATCATCGAAATAGCCAAAAAGGAGTTGAACAAAATGTTGACGGCTGAAGTAGATTTCGGCGCGCTAACATTGTCGTTCATACGTAATTTTCCTAATGCTTACGTGGCGTTGGAAGACCTGACAGTCGTCGGAAAAGGCGACTTTGAAGGCGATACGCTTGTATCGTTCAAAAAATTTGGCGTGACGGTAGATATAATGAGCGCCATAAAGATGGACAACATACAGGTAAAATCCGTGTTGTTAGACCGCGCAAGGCTATATGCGCGCATACTTGAAGATGGTCGCGCAAACTGGGATATTATGGCTCCCGACGACGAGCCGAAGGAAGCCGAACCCGTAGAAGAATCGGAAACAACATTCAGGGTTGCGTTAAAGAAATTCGAAATTCTCAAGGCGCATATTACCTATCGCGACGAAGAAGGAAATATGACTGCGGTGATAAAAGACCTTGATTATAATCTGCGCGGCGATATGACACAAGATGACGCCATATTGAAGATGAAGTTGGATATTGCCGAACTTGATTTCTGGATGGACGGTATTCGCTATCTGAAACAGGCAAATATAGGCTTTGTTTCTGAAATAGACGCCGACCTGAAAAACATGGGATTTACGTTCAAAGACAATCAATTCAATCTGAATGAAATAATACTGAAATTTGCCGGTTCGGTAAAAATGCCCACAGACGATATTGACGTCGATGTAACGTTTGCTACCGAAAGAACGGATTTCAAGAGCCTGTTGTCGCTTGTTCCCGCTGTATACATGCAGGATTTTGCTTCTATAAGAACGGCAGGCAGTCTTACCCTGAACGGCGACGTGAAGGGCGTTCTTACCGAAAAGACTACCCCAAGCGCAAATCTTAATATGACCGTCGATAACGCCATGTTCAAATATCCCGACCTGCCCAAATCGGTAGAAAATATCAATATTGCCGTAAAGGTATTTTACGATGGCGTGGTTTTCGACCGCACGACAGTAGATGTAAGCAAGTTTCAATTTGCAATGGCAGGCAACCCATTTGACGCTCAATTGAATATAAGAACGCCCGACAGCGATATGCAGATAGCCGCTAAATTTGCCGGCAGCATAGATTTCAATTCCGTAGCGGATATTGTTCCGTTAGACGACGTCACATTGAAAGGCTTGTTGGAATGTGACCTTGCTTTGGCAGGGCGCATGTCTACACTTGAAAATGAGCAGTACGAAGATTTTCAAGCCGAAGGAATGTTGAAATTAAGCGGTTTTGATTACGAAAGTCCCGATTTTCCGCAAGGTGTGAAAATCATGAGAACGCAACTTAACTTCACGCCAAAAGTGGTAGACCTTGTGAACTTCGACGCAATTATAGGCAACACCGACATTGCGCTTAACGGCGCGCTCGAAAATTTCATACCTTTCGTTTTCAAAGACGAAACAGTGAGAGGTAATCTTACCCTGACATCGAACACTATCGACCTCAACGAGTTTATGACCGACGAACCCGCCGAAGCTGCGCCAACCGATACCGTCCCGCTGACAGTCATTGAAGTGCCGAAAAACATTGATTTCGCAATGAACGCAAATATAGGCAAAATTCTTTTCGACAAACTGACCATAACAAATGCCGTCGGAGCCTTGTTAGTGAGAGACGGAAAGGTCGTTATGCAAAATATTGCGATGAACATGTTAGACGGAAGCATGACGCTAAACGGCGAATACAATACGCAGAACATAAAGTCGCCCTTTATCAACTTCGGGATGGATATCAGACTGTTTGACATTACATCGGCGTTGTCGTCATTTTCGATGCTCGAAAAAATACTTCCCGAACCGCAGAACTATGTGGGCAAAGTATCGGCTAAATTAGACCTGTACAGCATTTTGGACGAAAATCTGGATCCGTTGTTAAATTCTGTGCTTTCCAACGGACAGTTGCAGACGCAAAATTTGGAACTGCGTAATTCAAAACTGTTCGGAACGATGGCAGACCTGCTGAAAGATGAAAAATGGCGCACGCCGGCTCCCAACAACGTCTTTATAAGGTATGAAATAAAAGATGGACGATTGAATATTGAGCCGATAAATATGACACTTGCTCAAACAAAAATCGAAATCACAGGCGATCAGGGTCTTGATATGTCATTAAATTACAGGGTAAATGCGGCAGTTCCAACCTCGGCGGTGGGCGCTACCGACGTTTTGAGCATGATTCCCGGAGGTTCGAGTATCAGAGAATTTAAAGTTACGGGCATAATAGGCGGTACGGCTACAAATCCAGAAGTAAGGCTCTCTATTGGCGATATGCTTGGAAGCGTTACCGATGCGTTGAGAGAGCAGGTCGATGCAGTAAGAACACAGGTAACCGAAGCTGTTACTGAAAGAGTGGAAGGCGCGGTAGAACAGGTACGAGAAGAAGTTGCAAGACGTGTAGAAGCGATAATGGCAGAAGCCGAAAGAGAAGCCGAAGGAATACGCAACAGAGCAAAGCAAGGCGCGGACAGAATGCGCGCCGAAGCCAATGCCACCGCAGATAGAATAGTAAGCGAAGCCTCATCAAGAAGCGCAATCGAAAGACGCGCAGCTCAAACTCTTGCCGATAGAACGCGAAGCGAAGGCGAAGCCGGCGCTAAAAGGTTAGAAGACGAGGCAGACAAGCAAGCAACAGCGGTGTTAGAAGCAGCAAAAAAGAGAGCGGAAGAAATACAGTAATTTGTTAACGTTCAACAACCAAAAATATTAACAATTTTTTCGTTTCTTTTTTCTGTTTTTTGGTATATTTTTTCGTCCCACGATTTTTCGTCGTTGCAATCAAAGGATAAAATCCAACCTTCGTTGCAGCCCAAAATATCCATATACCTCAATATTTGTTCGACGCCCCGCTCCAAATATCTTTTGCCTCTATTGATTTTCAGTTCAATAGGATATTTTTTGCCGTGATATACGACGCATAAGTCTAAACGTTTTTTTCCTGTTCCCATCTCCCTGCGAATGTCTCCGCCACCGTTCAAAACACGTTGTAAAAATGCTTGCAAAATAAGGTGAGGCGCGGCTTCTGCATATTGAAAACGTTTTTGCCAAATATCTGAATTTTCGCGCCAAAATTGCTGGAAGTCTTTCAACAATAAGTTCATATCAATAGAGCCGTTTTGGTAATATTTAGACATCTCGTAATGGGAAAATCCAATGTCTGTTTCCAATACCCTTTGTTCTTTATTATTCAAAACTCTGATTATCACTTCTGCATAAATCGGATTTGCCGGTTCAATATTTTTATTGTTTTCTCTAATTAATCCCAAATCTTTTACATAATTATAATCGTCGGAAAAAGTATCGATATCTTCGCCTTCACCTGTTATCATCGGCTCAATAACTTTTTGCACCCGCTCTTCTTTCAGTTTGTCAAGCAATTGGTCGATGTGTATGTCGCGGCGTAGAATAATTGTATTTATCGCTTCGGAAACCATTTCGGCTGTAATTGGTTTTGAATAGTCTTTTTTGAGTTGCTGCTCAATAATTTCGCAGGCAATTGCATTAACGAGCCACGGTTGTCCTTGTGTTTGTTCAAAAACTAACTTTACTGCATTTTCTTCAAAAATCTGTCCTTTTTCGGTGGTATGTTGTTGGTAAAGTCTGGCAACTTCCTCTTTTGAAAAATTGCGTAAGTTCAATGATTTTTTTATAATATTAAACGGGCTTGCCGTGCCGAGTGTTTCCTGATTTTTACGTATTTTTACTTTGTAGTCGCGAATGTTTCTCATTCCCACAAGCGCAACGGACATAGGGAAAGGCGCAAAAGAACGGTTTATGTAGCCGTTGCGAAGTTGCCTCAAAAACGATAATAATGTATTTTCACTTAAACAGTCGGCTTCGTCAAAGAAAATAATCAGCGGCTTGTCAAGTCGTCTGCAGTAATTTCTTAAAGCTATTCCTAAAGCATTGGCATAATCGTCCAAATTGACATTTTCCTTAAATTTGTCGGAATTGGGCATATCATGATTTTCTAACGCCATTACAAAAGAATTTACAATTACGGGGATGCCTTTATCCGGTTCGGGCGTAACATACGCATTCTCCAACGAGCAATAAACGGCATAATATTTGCCTTCTTTGTTGATTTTATTGGCAAGGTCAATCAACAGCGTTGTTTTT
>Ga0099364_10015194_pt1 | contig 10167 bp, 6 predicted proteins | sample TergutTh196P3_FD_73070 | JGI IMG/M metagenome (GOLD analysis project Ga0099364, IMG submission 73070) | Microcerotermes parvus P3 segment gut microbial communities from Pointe-Noire, Republic of the Congo - Th196 P3 | ecosystem: Host-associated > Arthropoda: Insects > Digestive system > Gut ...
CGCCGTCGATGTAACGGAATTGCCGCAAATCGGCGGAAATCAGGTTGCGTTTGACCCGCACTTCGTCCGGCATGTTCAGGATTTCAAACAACTTGCCGATGCGGTCGGACAAATTACTGCCGTCCTCTTTGGCGTTTTCCACGTAATTCAGAAAGCAGTCCTGCGGGAAAATGCTGGTGTCTTCAGCAAACATGCAAAACAACATGCGGACAAGGTAAACCTCCAGATCGTGCCCTTCATAACCGTGACTGACCAGTGCGTCGTGGAGCCGCGCCATTCTCTCGGCGGCCTGAACGTTGACTTCGATTTGCTCCTCGATTTCGCGGATGGTTTCGTAACCGGCAAGGCTCGCAAACTGCCGGACGTTTTTGATGAGGTCACGCGTCTTGAATTGCTTTCGCCTGCCCGTTGTACGGCGATAGATGACGATGTTTTCAAAGTCACTGACCATGAGCAAATCGGGCATGACATCGGCGGGAAGATGCAACACGTAATCCTTGAGTTGCGTGCAGGCTTCTTTGAGGTCTTTGCCCCTCGATTTCATTTCGATGGTGATCTTTTGCGGCCAAAAATAGTCCATAAACCCGCGGCCGCTTTCGCGCAAAGCCCGTTCCTCAAAACGTCCCACCGCCGCAGCGTCTTCAATACCGAACACGGCGAGAAAATCGCGTACAAAGTGCTGCGCCTCGGATTTTTCATCGCCCGCGTCTTTCCAGCGTTTGGAAAACGCAACCGCATTGGCGTCGATGATGTCCCAGGATAATTGCATGGTTGGCATTCATTTGTTGTGCGGCGGTTACCACTTTGTTTTATCCGAGTTTTTCGCAAATGGCGTCGGCCATTTCGCGTGTGCCGACGGCGGAAGGGTCATTGCGGTCGGCTTTCATGTCGTAAGTCACCGATTTGCCTTCCGCGATGACCGCCGCAACGGCGTTTTCGAGCCGCAGTGCTGCATCTTTTTCGCCGAGGTGTTTGAGCATCAACATGCCGGAAAGAATCACGGCGCAAGGATTGACCTTGTTCAATCCCTTGTACTTGGGGGCACTGCCGTGCGTTGCCTCGAACACCGCGCCGTTCGGGCCGAGATTCGCCCCCGGTGCGACCCCCAGTCCGCCGACCAGCCCGGCAGCCAGGTCGCTGATAATGTCACCGTACAGGTTCGGCAGCACCACCACATCATACAATTCCGGTTTTTGCACGAGCTGCATGCACATGTTGTCAACGATGCGGTCTTCAAATTCGATGTCCGGGTATTGTTTGGCCGTCTCACGGGCGGTTTCGAGATACAGCCCGTCACTGAATTTCATGATATTCGCCTTATGGACGGCGGTGACCTTTTTGCGCCCGTTTTCCCGCGCGTATTCGAAGGCGCAACGGACAATGCGTTCCGAACCGGTCACGCTGATCGGTTTGATCGAAACGCCGGTTTCGTCCGCCCCGGTCACAATCTTACGACCGGTCGCCAGGCGGTTGATTTCGGCGATCAGTTCGGCGGTTTTCGAGTCGCCGCGTTCAAATTCGATGCCGGCGTACAGGTCTTCGGTGTTCTCACGCACGATGACAATGTCAACCGGCGTTTTGTCATACAGAGTACGGACACCGGGGTAGTATTTGCACGGCCTGATACAGGCGAACAGTCCCAGTTCCTGTCGCAGGAACACGTTGATACTGCGAAAGCCGGTTCCGACGGGCGTCGTGATCGGAGCTTTCAACGCACACCGGGTCCGCCGCACACTTTCGAGAGTCGCATCGGGCAAGGGGGTACCGGTTTTCGCCATGGCATCGACGCCGGCCTCTTGCAAGTCCCAGTTGATTTTCACACCGGTCGCGTCAAGACACTGTCGCGCCGCCGCCGCCAAATCCGGTCCAGTGCCATCCCCAAGAATCAACGTCACATCGTAAGCCATTGCCATTTGCCTTTCACTATTCAAATTGAAAAATCGTTTTGTGCTACAAAAAGAACCCGGAAAGTGCAAACACACGGTTGTTTCCGGGAAAATTTGCGAAAAACCATTGTACCACAACGGAATCCCCGGTCAACAAATCCAATGGTCACGGGAGTTGCTGAGTATCTCAAGACTCGCAATAATAACACGTGTACATTTCAATCGGAGCCGCAAGAGTTATCAAGCGGAATGACCGCTCCGTTACCGTCGCGGCTCTGATTGATCAAAACAACTTGCTGTTTTGCGAGTAATTATCCGGTCGGAAACCATTGGCTGACAACCTGCCGGAACTCGGTTTCCGTCTTGACCGCGCAGATGGCGGTGCGAAACTGCCTGGCACCGGGTTTGCCCTTCGCGTAACAGGGAGCGTACTTCCGCATGAGTATCACCGCTTTGTCCGTGCCAACCTGCCGGCACACCAGATCAAAGTGCCGCAACAGCAGGTTGCGCTGTTCCACCGGCGTCGGTTCGGGTGACATGCTTCCTCCTGTGAGAAGTTCCGCGATCTGTCGGAACAGCCAGGGTTTTTCGAGTCCCGCGCGACCGATCATAACGCCGTCAACCGGGTAACGTTGTAAGTATTCGACAGCCTGTTCCGACGTTGTGATGTCGCCGTTGCCGATGAGCGGGATACGGCGGAGACGCGGCTTGATTCGCGCGATTTCGTCCCAGTTGGCCGTGCCGCGATACATGTCCTGCGCTGTGCGTCCGTGGACCGTCAATGCCGCACCACCCGCCGATTCGACCGCCTGGGCAACGTCCCTGGCATTAATTGTGTCGTGCGTCCAGCCGAGCCGGATTTTTGCCGTGACGGGAATCGGTGCCGCTGCGCGAACGACCTGCCCAACGATGTCGCCAACTTTGTCCGGCGTTTTCAGCAACCACGATCCACTCGCCGAATTTTTCGCAATCGCCGGTGCCGGACAACCGAAATTGAGGTCGATCACACTTGGTTGGTAGTCACGGGCAAGCATTTCCGCGAAATATGCCAGCGTCTCCGGCTGGTTATCCCAGATTTGCACGGCAAGCGGTCGTGCCTCACCGCGAATGCCCCACAACCGCGACGGGGCATCTTCACTGTGGGCTTCCTTATACACAAACGACCGGGCACTGACCATCTCCGTTGCAATCAACCCGACGCCGCCGAACAGCCGCAGAATCTCACGATATGCCAGATTCGTAAACCCTGCCATCGGTGCCGATAACACCGGCGGATCAACCGTTACCGAACCGATTTGTAATGACATGTGTGGCTTGTCTATGTTTCGCTAAGGCAGGGCAACCATGCCACGATAAGCAGTGATGCAAGCAGGAAACGATCCATCAAGAACAACCCCATTATGACCTCATTTTCCTGACAAAGCAACCTCAGTTGCAACAAAATTGTACGACGCCCATCAAATTCTGCACAAGGAAATTTGGTCTGGCCTGTTTTCGCCAAATCTGGTATATTGCCGCACCCGCCATGCTGGAAGGTTTTTCCTCCAGGCGACAGGAGACATCAGGAAGGAAACTGACGTGCTGTTCCAATCAAAACGCCGAAAACTGGTTCTCAAACCCATGGTCGTCAAGACGACCGAACTGGTTTGGCTCGAATCGTTCGTCGAATACCTTGCCGGGGAGTGCCATTTGGCGGAAAACACGGTCGCAGCATATCGTCGTGACATGAATCATTTTTGGGAATGGCGGGGCAACCGGATGGTCTCGCACCTGACCATTTCCGATCTTGCCGATTACATTGACTGGCTGCATCGGCGGAACTTTTCCCCGGCGACACTGGCCCGACACATCGTTTCGTTACGCTTGTTTTACCGCTATTTGCAAATCGAAGGCCTTTTACTGAAAAATCCCGCCGAACTGCTGGGAAGCCAAAAACTTTGGAATCGCGTCCCACAGGTGTTGTCACCGAAACAAGTGGATCGGCTTCTCACCGGCCCTGTGCCAGGTGACCCGTTTTGGCGGCGGGATCGTGCCTTGTTTGAATTTTTGTACGCTACAGGTTGCCGTGCATCGGAACTATCAACTTTGACCCTGCACGACGTACACCTCGACGAAAAGTATTGTCTCTGCACAGGTAAGGGCAACAAACAGCGGATAGTACACCTCGGAAACCGTGCCGTTGAAGCGTTTCAAGGCTGGGAGGGTTGGGAACGGAACGATCTGGTCAATAAATATGGCGAATCGAATTTTGCGTTTTTATCCTACCGGGGAAGAAGAGTCCGCCGGGAAAGAATTTGGGAATTAGTCATAAAATTTGCGGAACGTGCCGGAATCACCATGGAAATCACGCCGCATACGCTACGGCACAGCTTTGCCACCCACATGCTGGCCGCCGGTGCCGATCTGCGGCAGGTTCAGGAAATGCTGGGACACGCAAGTATTGCAACCACACAGATTTACACACACGTCGATATGTCCCGGTTGAAACTTGTACACGAAAAATACCATCCACGCGGGAAGAAAGAATTTTAATGTGCCGCCTGAGTGTTGTTTTTGTTTAATAAAATCACAAAATTCATAATACACCCCTCCAATGAGTCATTCACGAAATGCAATATATCATCAAATCATGCGATTTTTGTTAAAAACCAATTTATATCGGGACGTACCACTTGCCACAATCAAATCTGATGCTAAAAATTAGTGTATTGATTGCGGAGAAATGTTCCAGGGAAACGCAATCGCGCGAACGAAGATGGACGGTCCAACCCAATTCGGGATGAAATGGCGTTGGACGATCAAGCAACATGAGAGACTTGTTGAAAGGTGGCATCCATGTATTTGAAGCAATTGATAGCCAGTGAAATTCGTCGCAACTCCCAAAAAAGACGCATGAAATTCAAAGTGCATCTAAGATATTTGGCCGTCTGATCCCATATCTCATCTGCAATCGTGTTTTTCTTTCAAGACGCCGGTGTCAAAGACACACGGTAAAGCGTTAAATTCTCGTTTCAGGGTGGATAATCCTGTCTCCATAAAACACAATTCTTTTCGCCTCATTTCTTGAATCAATCTTGAAATTTTTTGCCAAATTTCTGATAATCCCGCCGTGGCTGTCGGTCGGATGATCGCTTTCCGCACCGGGGCGAAGTGTCTCAATGTATGTAACTGCTTTATTTCCAAAGAATTCCGTTTAAGAAAAATGATCGTTTGATTTTCTTTTTGTCGGTTTACAGCTTGATTTTGTCTCTTGCCGAAGCGGCCATTTTACCGCAAAAGAATTTTTTTGCGCGCAAAAGCCAACAATGCTGTTGTCTTTTGTTCAGATATGTGCTTGTCACAATCATCTGTTTTTCTCTGACGCAAATTCTCTGTATTGCCCAAAGTGACAATTCGTTGGTTGAGTTACCCAGTGGCACACCGATTGTTCTTTCCGACATCAACCTGCCAGGCTTTGGCGGAAACCAACCGACGGTTTTTGATTCGATTCCGTCTTATCGTCCGATTATGAATGATATTCCGGTTCCCAATTTGGGTCCAGGCGGCGGACAAATGCCAACATCGGGGGTTGGGGGAGCGGCAGGCGATTTCTCCGTCAGGGCGCAACAGGTTCGTCTGATGCGCGCGGATATTTTTGATTCCGACACATCGGGAACATCATCAATGATCTCAAACGGCACGGTGCCTGGAGGAAGCAACACACTGGCCACCGGCCTGGATATCAGTTGGGGTAGTTTCCAGTGGTTGCATTTTCCCGAGTCGAACCAAACCAAATGGATTTTTGAACAGGGGATTAATGTCGTCATCAGCGGGTTGCAAAGTCAGGAACTCATGTCGGGTGACACGATTGACATTACCGCAGATCGTGCCGTGGCCTGGACGGTTTGCATGCAAGACCGGATAAAAAATATTGGCGGACAGATCAACATTGCCGATCTTGATATGGAGCTTTACATCGAAGGCAACATCGTCTTCCGCGAAGGCGGCAGTGTCACTTACGCCGACCGCATGTATTACGACGTCAAAAACGCGGTGGGAACGATACGCGGTGTTGAAATCCTGATGCCGGTTGCAGAGTATGACGGGACAATCCGCCTCAAAGCCGAGTCGGCACAACGGACAGGTCCCGGTACGTTTTCCGTCCAAAACGGTCTGTTGACAACCAGCACGATGGGTGAGCCGAGCTTTTATCTCCGTTCGCGCAACATTCAGTTTGAACAAAAACGTATTCCGGTTTACAATTCGCTCACAGGCCAGCCGCTCATCGATCCGGCAACAAACCGGCAATACGAAGATACCCGAAATTATGTCGTTGCGGAACACAATGTCATCAATATGGGGTTGCCGGTGTTTTACTGGCCCTGGCTGGCGTTCGACGCGAAAGAGCCGGTCATGTACCTGAAACGGGCGGAGTATTACCACGACAGCATCTTCGGCCACCAGGCACGCACACGCTGGAACCTGTACCAGATACTCAACATCCGCAACCGCCCTGACGGTACGGCACTTGATCTCAATATCGATTATCTCTCGAAACGCGGCGTCGGTCACGGGGTGCAGTTCACTTACAACCGTGGTTCGTTCCTGGGTGCGCCGACTCCTACGGTGGGATTGGCCGATTTCTGGGGCATTTGCGACCGGGGACATGACAACCTCGGCCTGGACCGCCGTGATCTTGAGCCGGAAACGGACTACCGCTATCGCGGATTCTGGCAGCACAAGCAATTTTTCAACAACAAACCGTTCGGCAGTCTGCTTGGCAACGGCTGGCTGCTCAGTGCTGAGTTGGGGGTGTCAAGCGACCGCAACTTCCTGCCGCAGTATTTTGGACGGGAGTGGGAAACCTTCAAAGACGAGACAACCGCACTCGAATTGAAACGCACGGGCGGCGATGAATTTTGGCAATGGTCAGGTGCCCAGTCACTCGCTTTTCGGGCGGATTACACGATTGAGAACTTTTACGACCGCCGCAGTTCGCTGCCGAGATTGGACCATTATACCCTGGGCTATTCGCCGTTTGGAAAATATTTCGGCGACCGTTTCACCTGGTACGAGCACACGCACATCGGCCTGCGCGGGTTCGAAACGCTGACCAGTCCCCAGGACCCGGCCGATGCCGCCATGTTCCGTTACCTTGACTGGGAAGTCGCGCCGGGCAGCACGCTTGACCCGAATGACCCGTTCCAGCAGGTCGATTCTCTGAAGGCGATGCGCGAAGTGTTTTCGACACGCCACGAAATCGACATGCCGTTCAACCTCGGCCCGGTCAAGTGTGTGCCTTATCTCGCGGGCGAGTATGCCCATTGGGGAATCGACCGCAACGATGATATGGTTGACCGTCTTATGGGAACCGTTGGTGTTCGGGCGAACCTCCCGTTCTGGAAGGTCAACCCGACTTATTCGAGCAGCACACTGTATGTCAACGGCGTGGCGCACAAGGTCAATGTCGGCTTCGATCTTTCCCACACGGAGGTCAACAAAGGCTATGGCAATCTGATTCCCTATGACAGCATCGACGACCGCTCCATCGAAGACTTCCGGCGTCGTTATTCGGTCACGACATTCCACGGTGCGATCCCGCTGCTGTACGACGAGCGGTATTACGCGATTCGCTCCGGGCTGAGCAATTGGATCACTTCGCCCAGTACGGAACTGGCCGATGACCTGACGCTGTGCCGCTTTCATTTCAACCAGACCTGGCAGACAAAACGCGGCCCGACCAATCGCCGCCGCATCATTGACTGGATCACGCTTGACACGGGCTTGAACCTGTACCCGAAAAAGGAGCAAAATTTCGGCGAGTCGGTCGGCTTGATTGACTACAATTTCCGATGGCATGTCGGCGATCGCTTTGCCGTGTTGTCGTCGGGGTTGTTCGACACATTCAACAGCGGGCAGACCATTGTCCGTTTGGGCGGCATGTTACAACGTCCCGACCGCGGCAACATTTACCTCGGTGCCGACCGGCTCGACGGACCGTTCCAGCGGACATATCTCAACGGAAGCGTTGCCTATAATCTTTCGGAAAAATGGGCAGCCAACTACTCAACCTCGTATGACCTCAATGAAGGCCGTTTCATGGGGCAGAATATCGCCCTGTTCCGCAAAGGCGAAGTCTTTGTTGTCAAAATCGGGGCCAACTACGACTGGAGCCGCAACGTCTGGGGGCTGAGTTTCGGCATCGAACCGACGTTCCTGTCGAAACTGCGCGGCGGGCAATCGTTCAGAGCATTGTAAAATTGCACTTTGGAACCCGCACAGAAATCAGTTGTTCGATCCCTCAGAGTTGCGACGGTCACGGAGCGGTCATTCCGCTCGATCACTCTCGCGGCTCGGATGGGAGCGGCTCTGATTGGAAATGTTCACGTGATGATTGCGCGGCACCTTGGAGTTGTCCATGCAATTATGACACGGTTCCTTTGCGGTTACCCGGCAATCAAGGCAAAAAGAAACAGGACCGGCACGAGCAGCGTAAAAATCACCCCCATGACGATGGCGAAAATGGCGCGGCCTTTACCTTTCTTTTCGGGATGTCTGCGGATATCGACCCAGGCGATGATTCCCAGGATGATGGCAATCGGTGCGAAAACAATCGTCAATGCGAACAGTCCTGCATAACTTGCGAAAATTGCCCAGAGGGACGTGTTGATCGGGACAATGTACCCCAGCGCGGGATCGTCCGAGTACGATGCTTGCGGGGTGGAACGTGGTAATTTGCCAGGATCAGCCGGAAGGTAGTGAAACAGCGTCGAAAAACAGTGGTTGCACAACCTGAACCGCCGGTTGGGAAGCGTCAACTGCCGCTTCCAACTTGCGACCAACACGGCGTCGGAGCAATCGGCTTCGTAATCGGTGATCGCTTTGACAGCCGTTTCTTTCATTGCCGGCCAACTCGGCGACATGTCCGGGGAATAACCCTGTTCCATGGCATACACCATCGCGTTGGCCGGAATGATACACCCTTGCGATTCCTCAAGGGAACAGTGACAGAATGCACATTTTGACATGGCAGTTGTGAGTTATCAGTTGTGAGTGATCAGTTTCAGCGTCCGGGAGGGCGTAATCCAGCGAACGACTCCAGCGGGATGTTTCTCACGATGAAAAAAACAAGGAACACAATCAAAGCAACCCAATAAACGCCGGTTTGACCGGGAAATGGGATTTCTTTCCGTAAAAACATCCAACACAGCAAACGCACCGCCGAAAACACAAGTAACGGTAATATCAACAGGACGAGCGGGTTGTAGCGCAAACTTGTCGTCAGGTGGCCGTTCAGGAGGTAATGCGCCGCCCGCATCGACCCACAACCGGGACAGTAAAACCCTGTCGCGGTATGAAAGGGACACGACGGAATCATGCCGTAATCCGTTGGGTGCTTGAAGGCCAACAGTGCCAAAAACCCGGCAAACATCGTAATGCCCAGCCACAATTTCACGTAATCCCGCCGCGATGGGCGAGATTTATTGTCAAGTGGTGGTATCGACACGGATTTGTGGCCTCAAATCGTAAGGGTTTTATTGCATACTTTGCAATATGACCGGCAGTATCATGAACGAGATCATGCACAACCAAGCCAATGCCCCACCGACGACTCCGACGACCAAAAAAGTTTTGGCGTTTTTGGCATAACTCATGGCTTTCCGGTAATTCCCGAACCTTTTTCGCTGTTGGCAAAGGCGGAAAAGACAATGGCGACAATCCCCAAAGGCTGACAACAAAATAGAGTCATCAGAATGGAGGGCACCAAGTAGTCGGGTACATTTACCGGTCCCTGATGCTAAAAGCTGAAATCATCCGTCACATTGCTCACGGCATAAGGATTGTTGTCGAAGTCGCTCATTTTTTCTCCGTTGGAAATCTGGTGAAAGGAAATCAGGAACACAATGGTTAGTCACTGAGCTCCAGTTTAGCAAATGTTAATGAGAAGATCAACTCTCGTGGCAAACGAAATGACAGACCGGAAACCCACCTTGATTCCATCATTTCGCTGCTACTTCATTCCGGCTTTTATCCGGGGAATTCACGCCAAAACAAGCTGTTGGAATGTCACGTCGCCGTACCTCGCGACGATGATGAAAGGGCGCGTGTGCCATGCTTGTGAAGTTCGGGGTTGGCTGTTTGGGCCAAACACGGATATCCTCCTTGATTTCTGCAGAAAGAATTTTCAAGGAATCATAACATGGACGTCCTTATTATCCCCCCCCCCCCCATTCCTCCCCCTTGCCCACCCATTCCCTAACACTTCGGTAAAATTTTTTTTCGGGTAATTCCCCTTTTTTTT
>Ga0099364_10015195_pt1 | contig 10167 bp, 10 predicted proteins | sample TergutTh196P3_FD_73070 | JGI IMG/M metagenome (GOLD analysis project Ga0099364, IMG submission 73070) | Microcerotermes parvus P3 segment gut microbial communities from Pointe-Noire, Republic of the Congo - Th196 P3 | ecosystem: Host-associated > Arthropoda: Insects > Digestive system > Gut ...
TGTACACTGTACACTGTACACTGTACACTGAACCTATTCCCTAATCCTTGCGCGCGGCGTTCCGCTGCTTGTCTTCCAAGAGATATACATCTATCGCTTTTTTCAACTCCGAAACTACCTGACCGACGCTCGCCCCGTGAACCTGGAGCCCCGCCGCAGTTTGGCTTCCTCCTCCGCCGAGCCCTTCAAGAATGATCTGGACGTTGGTTCCCCCGATGCTCCTTCCGGAGACAAATACGTTCTCCCCATCCTGCGCCACGGCAAACGAAGTGTGAATGCCATCAACATTTAGCAGTTCATCAGCCGCTTGCGCGACGCTTATCCTGCCTCGCATGCTTTTGCTCGAAGCAATAGCGATGCCGTCCTTGTAAACCTTCGCGTTACGCATGATTTCATAACGCGCCGTTGCCGTGTCGATATCGGATTGCATGATCCGTTTTACCGCCGCCGCATCGGCGCCCGCCCTCCGCAGGAACGCGGCGGCGTCGAACGTCCAACTGCCGGTGTTGATCGTGAATCCCTTCGTGTCGAGGATAATGCCTGCCAGCAGCGCCCCGGCTTCCTCGACGGCAATGTCTTTTGTGTCGATGAGGTATTGTATCATTTCGGACACAAGCTCAGAAGTGGACGATGCGGAAATCTCGTGAAAATTCAACACCGCATTGCTGATGTAGTCAGCGGCGCGGCGATGATGGTCGATGACGGCGATCCGGGAACAGGACAGCAAAAGGGACTTTGACTCCACGATTTCCGGCCTGTTCGTATCAACCACGACAAGCAGGCTCTCGCCGTCGGCTTCCAGAATCGCGTTTTGTTCCGTAATGAAAACATCATGATACTCAGGGTTACGCAATAAATAGTCTATCAGGCTTTGCGCGGCATTGTTTTCCATGTCGATGACTATCCGCGCTTTAATGCCCTTTGCCCGCGCGATGCAGCATACGCCGCAAGCGGAGCCGATCGTATCGAAGTCGGCGAATTTATGGCCCATGATGTACACGGTGCCGGAATCCACAAGCAGCTCCCCGAACGCGCTCGACATTATCCTGGATTTTACTTTGGTCCTATTCTCCCTTTGGGGAGCGTGCCCGCCGAAAAACTCAAACCCGAACTTGTTTCTAATTACCGCCTGGTCGCCGCCCCTGCTGAGCGCCATTTCGACCGCAAGGCAGGCGAAACGGTTGCTTTCATACGGATTGGCGCCGTCCTTCCCGATGCCGATGCTCATTGTCGCGTGCATGCCGTCAGCGCCCGTTTGTGTTCGGACCGTGTCAAGCAGCGAAAAATTGTCTTCAATAAAACTATTCAGGTGACGCTCCTCAAAAATATAAAAATACTTATCGCGGTCATACCTGCAGAGAAATCCCCCAATGTCCCCCACCCATGCGCCTATCAATTCGTCAATATCCGAGAGCAGGGTGGACTTTGCTTTTTCGCTAATGCCTTTGAGAAGGTCCTCATAGTTATCCAGCAGCAAAATCGCAAGAACCAGCCGCGAATCGTTGTATTCGCCTTTTATCCGCACAAAATCCGTCACGTCTACCCAATATGTCGTGGCGATGCATTCACGCTCGGAGCCGACCATGCTCCCGAAAACCAGGAACTCGCGTCCTCCGACGGAAATTGTGTCCGGGCATTCGCTTTTCCCGTCCAACAGCCATTCCCCGGAAAAGCCGGGCACAATGTCGGATATGCGCCTGATAAAGAAAGGCTCCCTCAAACCGACAAGCGAAAGGAATCTTTCGTTTGACCACAACACCTCATCGGTCTCAGAATTGTACACAACGATGGGGAGCGGAGTATCCCGGACCGTCAAATCCATCCCTTCCGACATCGATTCAAGGTAGTCAAGCAGCTTCGCCTTCCGTTTTCTTGATGAAATGTTCGCATAAAGCGCAAGTATAAACAATACGGCCACCTGGACGATCGCCAATATCCGGCTGTACTCGCCGACAAAAAACGTCGCCAGGGCAAATGCTATGAGCAGCATGAAATAGAGCCTCGGGCTCGGTTGGAACAATCTCGGCAGCTTTTTATCCATCATCGCCATCCTTTGAAAAATGCAGAATGCAGAATGCAGAATGCAGAATTATTGCGCGACAGTCATTATATCAAACGCCCGGTTTTATTACAACAAAAAATGCTTGCATTCTTGTTTGTTTTGTGATAAAATGCGGCCTGACGCGAAACCTTGGGCCGAGTGGGAACCTCCCACTCTTTTTGTTGCATTGTCGTCATCAGCAATTTTTTGAGGTAAGAATTTGAACAAAATCGTTGACGAAGTCTGGAAAATGGCCGAGCCAATAGTCCAAAAACACGGCTGCGAACTATGGGACGTCGAATATTTAAAAGAAGCGGGAGCCTGGTATTTGCGCATCTATATCGACCGCCCGGAAGGCATATCGATCGGCCAATGCGAAGCGGTCAGCCGTGAGCTTGACCCGCTCCTCGACGAACGCGAAGACCTCATCCCCGGCTCCTACACCTTTGAAGTATCAAGCGCGGGCGCGGAAAGATGGCTGCGCGGGCCGTCCGACTTTGAGCGTTTTTCCGGACAGCTTGTTGAAGTAAAGCTGTATAAATCGGAAAACGGCCAAAAAGCATTTTTGGGTAAACTTGCCTCGTGGGACGATGACGGCGTCGGGATTGACATTTCCGGCCAACGCCGCGATTTCGCCAAATCCATGATTGCCGGAGTGAGGCTTCGGCTGAGCATAAATTAAAACCAATAAAAAATAATATAAAGGGATGGTAAACACTCATGTCAATACTATTTGGAGGACTGTTTTCATGAACGCGGAATTTTTCTCGGCCATATCGGATATTGAAAGAGAGAAAGGGATACCTCAATCCTACATGCTTGAAAAGATCGAACAGGCGCTATTGGCCGCTCTGAAAAAAAACTATCAGGCGTCGGCAGATTGCGCGCGAGTGGTATTGGATCCTGTCGAAAGAACGATTGACATGTTCATTCAAAAAACTGTGGTGGAAACTGTCGAAAACCCGGATACGCAATGTTCCCTCGAAGAGGCGCTGGAAAAAATGCCCGATGCCGAGATTGGCAGTTTGATAAACGAGCCGGTCGACACCGGCAGATTCGGCCGAATAGCCGCTCAAGCGGCGAAGCAAGTAATCATTCAAGGCATTCGTGAAGCCGAGCGAAACCTTGTCTACGATGAATTTACATCAAAAGAACACGAGATACTTACAGGAGTCGTGACCCGCGTCGACCCGCGGACCGGAGCCGTTTCGATTCAAATCGGGTTAAGCTCCGAACACACGGAAGCGATGCTCTCGCCCGGCGAACGCATACCAAACGAACCTCTGAGGGACGGCGCCAGAATCAAGGTCTATGTCATAGAAGTCAGAAAATCCACGCGCGGCCCACAAATCCTCATTTCCCGCACTCATCCCGGCCTTGTCAAGCGGCTCTTCGAGCTTGAAGTCCCTGAAATATTTGAAGGATTGGTCGAAATCCGCAGCATTGCCCGTGAAGCCGGCAACCGGACAAAGGTCGCCGTCCATTCCAACGACCCCGACGTTGACCCCATCGGCGCTTGCGTCGGCCCAAAAGGCAGCCGCGTTAATTCAATAGTCAACGAATTGGGCGGGGAGAAGATCGACATCGTCAGATACAGCGACGATCCTACCGAATACATAGCGTCCGCCCTGGCCCCTTCCGAGGTCATTTCCGTGACCGTGCTCGAGGACGGAAAATCCTGTCGCGTCGTCGTCCCGGACAGTCAATTGTCGCTGGCAATCGGAAAAGAAGGCCAAAACGTCCGCCTCGCCGCACGGCTCACAGGGTTTAAGATAGACATCAAAGCGGAGTCGCTCGCGTAGCGAGCGCAGGGACTAGGGATTAGGGAATATGGAATAGTAGGAGACGGCCAATGCCAAAGAAGATTCCAATGCGGATGTGTCTTGGCTGCCGGGAGATGAAACCGAAACGTGAGCTTATCCGCGTCGTCAGGTCTCCCGAAGGCGAGGTTTCGCTTGACAGCAAAGGCAAAATGCCCGGGCGCGGCGCCTATGTATGCCCCGACGCCCAATGCCTCAAGCGCGCCGTAAAGTCCAAGTCCCTGTCAAGGGCATTCGGCGTCCCGATCCCGGAAAGCATCATTGAAGAAATGACGAAAATCAACGGAACGTAGTTTGCGAGGACGAAATGGACGCAAATCTTCAAATACTTGGTTTGGCAAAAAAGGCGGGTTTGTTGGCGGTCGGGGCACGTGACACGGTTTCGGCGGCGCGCGCGGGCAAAGCATCAGTGGTTGTCTCCGCCTGCGATGCATCCGACAACGCCGTGCGGCGCGCGCGGAAAAGCGCCGAGTCATGCCGCGTATTGCACGTCACCGTTCCATATTCCGGCTTTGATCTGGGCAATGTATCCGGACGCGGCTCTCCGGGCACGGCCGCCATTCTCGATATCGGCCTTGCCGCCGAATTCCTTAAAAGAATGGCAGAAGCAGACCCCGCCCGATACGCGGATGCAGCGGAATTATTAGCCGGTGAAGCCCGCAAGAAAGCGGAAAACAGTAAACAAACCCAATCCGGCAAAAGGAGGACTTTGCTATGAGTACAATGTTTAAGTACAGGGTTCACGAGGTTGCGAAAGATTTCAATCTCCCGACCAAAACAATCGCGGAAATCTTGACAAAATACGCGACCACGCCAAAGAACCACATGCAAGCCCTCACTATCGCAGAGCTTGACCTCATCTTTGAGTACCTTACCGTCAATAACCAGATTGAAAGCATCGAAGAGGTATACGCGGTCAAATCCCCTCCCGCTACGCCGCCCGCCAAGAAAGGCGCGAACGCATCACCGGGAGCCCCTGCCGCAGCGTCGGACGATCCAGGCGCAAACGCCGCGCAAGCCGGCAAAAGCGATTCCCCTCCCCCCACGGCGCAGCCACAGGCAAAAAAAGCGGACAAACCGTTCACGCCGCGCCAAATGCCGCAAAAACGCGTCGTCGATACCTCCGGAGCCACGATCAATATAGCAAAATACGATGAGCGCCTTGATAATCTCGTCCCCGAACGAGCGGAAAACATGAGGCGCGGGAAAGAAAAAATACAGAAAAAAGGCCAACAACGCCAGCAAACGATGGCATCAGGCGCAAAACGCCGACAGGAAGAACGCGACAGAATGCATCGGCTTCAATTGGAAGTGGCCAAAAAAGCACAGCTTAAGGTCTTGATCCCGGACGAAATCGGCGTTGGCGAGCTTGCGACGCGCATGAAGAAAACAGGCGCGGAGGTCGTCAGGCAACTGATAAAACTGGGCGTCATGGCATCCCTGTCCGACATTATTGACCATGATACGGCGGCCCTTGTCGCAATCGAGCTCGGCTGCAAGGTCGAAAGGGAAATCGTCGTCACGATTGAAGAACGCCTCTTCGACGAAAGCGAGGACAAGGAGGAAGACCTCGCCCCGCGCGCCCCGGTCGTGGTGGTCATGGGCCACGTCGATCACGGAAAAACGTCGCTTCTCGACAAAATTCGTAGCTCCAGCGTCGCGACCAACGAAGCCGGAGGCATCACGCAGCACATCGGAGCCTACCAGACCTCGATACACGGAAACCCGATAACATTCCTAGACACCCCCGGTCATGAGGCCTTTACGGCAATGCGCGCGCGCGGCGCGAAGATCACGGACATCGCGATACTAATCATTGCGGCGGACGACGGCATCATGCCGCAGACCGCTGAATCCATAAACCACGCGAAAGCGGCCTCCACCCCCATAATCGTCGCAATCAACAAGATGGATGTGGAGGGCGCGAATCCCGAGAAAATCAAGCAGCAGCTCACCGAATACGACCTCGTCCCCGAAGAATGGGGCGGCGAGACGATTGTCTGCCCCATCTCCGCAAAGACGGGCGACGGCATCGATCATTTACTGGAAATGATCATCCTGACCGCTGAAATGGCTGAGCTTCGAGCCAATCCGAGCCGCCTCGCGCGTGGAACCGTCATAGAAGCGCGCCTCGACAAAGGCAGGGGCCCCATTATGACGGTGCTCGTCCAGAACGGAACGCTAAATCATGGCGACACCATCATCGCGGGGACGACTGTCGGAAATGTACGCGTCATGATGACGGAAAACGGCGAACGCGTCAAATCGGCAGGGCCGTCCGTCCCCATTGAAATTTCAGGAATGTCGGAGGTTCCGAATGCCGGCGACCTATTCAATGCCGTCACGGATGAGAGGATGGCAAAGGAGCTTGCGTCGCAACGTAAAGATGAGCAAAAAGGGCCGTATACGACCGCCGTGAAGGTTTCTCTGGAGGATCTCTTCCTGAGAATCAAGCAAGGCGACCTCAAAGATCTCAATGTTATCGTCAAGGCTGACGTGCAAGGCAGCATCGAAGCGATAAAAACTTCGCTTGAAAAACTGACGAACGAAGAGGTGCGCGTCAGAGTCATCCACTCCGGCGTGGGCGCGATCAACGAATCCGACGTCATGCTTGCCGCCACGAGCAGCGCGATAATCGTCGGCTTTAACGTAAGGCCCGATAATTCCGCGCGCGACAGCGCCGCGCGCAATAATGTAGACATGCGGATGTATCGGGTGATATATGACTGCATCAATGAAATCGAATCGGCGATGAAGGGAATGCTGGCGCCAAAATACCAAGAGGTCACATATGGACACGCCGAGGTGCGGCAGCTTTATAAAGCGTCCAACGTCGGCACCATTTGCGGCTGCTATGTCCAGGATGGGAAAATCATCAGAAACAGCTCGGCCCGCCTCGTCAGGGACGGCATCGTAATCCACGAGGGTTTGCTTGCGTCGCTTCGCCGCTTCAAGGACGACGTGAAAGAGGTCGCCGTGAATTATGAATGCGGCATAACCCTCGAGAAATATAACGACGTAAAAGAAGGCGACATCATCGAATGCTTCGCAATGGAGGAAATCCCGATCACATAGGAGCTTGGGGATTTTGTGCCGTCGCGCAGCCGGCGGAATGGACGATTACTATGGCTTTCAACAAGCTTGAGCGAATAAATGAAGACATACAGCGCGTGCTGGCTTCGCTGCTTCGCGACATAAAGGACCCCCGAGTCAAGCAGGGGATGATCAGCGTCACCGGCGTCAGCACGACGGGCGATTTGCGGTATGCGAAAGCATATCTGAGCGTCTATGGGCTTCAATCCGAGAAGGAGTTCAAAAAAGGGCTGAAATCTGCCGCCGGATACCTGAGGCGCGAGCTTGGCAGGGCGCTTAACTTGCGATATACGCCTGAGCTGATATTCGAGCTTGACAACTCAATCGAACGCGGCGCAAGGATCAACACGCTCCTGAACGACTTGGAAATCCCTGAAGACGATTAGGGGTCAGGGGTCAGGGTGACGAAAGGCATAACCAATGAATACGAGCATAATTCTATCTAACGCAGAAACCGCCGAATGGCTCAAATCCCGGGATAACTTCCTCATACTCACGCACCGCAGGCCCGACGGGGACACCATCGGCTGCGCTAGCGCGCTCGCGCAAGGGCTGCGCGAATATGGAAAAACCGCCTACGTCCTTCATAACCCGGAAACAACGCCGCGTTACGAAAGATTCGTCGAGGAGTTTCTGGCTCCTGACGGATATGCCCCGGAGCATGTCATACTTGTCGATGCCGCATCTAAAGAACTGTTCCCGGTAAACGGCGGGAAACATCTCGAAGCCATTTCGCTGAGCATCGACCATCACCCGTCAAATACCCTCTACGCCGAACATACCTGCCTGGACGGGAGCTACGCTTCATGCGGCGAGATTATATATGAAATCCTGCTGTCGCTGTGCGGGACGATCAGCAGAAAAACAGCCGAAAGGCTCTATGTCGCGCTTACGACGGACACCGGATGCTTCGTTTACGCCAACACGACGGCAAACACGCTGCGCGTCGCCTCCATCCTTGTCGAGGCAGGCGCCCCGCACAGATATTTAAACAGGCTTCTGTTCAGGACAAAGACACGCGGCAGGATAATGGTCGAAGGGATGATACTCTCAGGGCTCGAATTTCACCATGACGGCGCCGTAGCCATTTCGACCATCACGCGAAGCATGATGGAGGAAGCAGGCGCGACCGAAGATGATTTGGACGACATCTCATCGATACCCGGCTCTATCGTGGGCGTGCTTATCGGGATAACAATTCGTGAAATGTCCGGCATCCGCGACTGCAAGGTTTCCCTCAGAACCGGGACTGCCGTCAATTCCAATGATATCTGCGCGCGGTTCGGCGGCGGAGGCCATCCGATGGCAGCCGGCTTTTCGCGCGAGGCGTCCGTCGCGGAAATCAAAGAAATGCTGCTTAAAGTAATTGGCGAATACCTCCCGCCGAATGACGCATGACGCCCTATGAACGGAATAATCGTTGTTGACAAACCTGCCGAATGGACTTCGCACGATGTCGTGGCGAAGCTTCGCGGGGCCTTGAAGATAAAACGAGTGGGCCACGGCGGCACTCTCGACCCCATGGCAACGGGAGTCCTCCCCATATTTGTCAGCACTGCCACCCGCGCCGTCGAGTTTTGCGAAAACGCCGACAAAGAATACATCGCCGGGCTAAAGCTCGGGCTTGTCACGGACACGCAGGACATTACGGGCAACGTCCTCAACACTTGCCGGACATCCGTTTTCGCAGACACTCTCTCAGAAACGCTCCCGCTCTTTCTGGGGGCTCAAAAACAGCTCCCGCCCATGTATTCGGCGATCAAGGTCGGAGGAAAGAAACTCTATGAGCTTGCGCGGCGCGGAATTGAAGTACCCCGCGCCGAAAGGGACATACGAATATACGACATTGAACTGCTTGAATCCAAAGAAAATGAATTCTTGTTGAAAATAGCCTGCTCAAAAGGCACATATATCCGCACCCTTTGCCACGACATCGGCGCGGCCCTGGGCTGCGGAGGCGCGATGTCGTCACTGCGAAGGACAAGGGCCGGAACGTTTGCCATTGACGCGGCGCGCCCTTTGGACGAGATTCTTTCTTTGATTTCCTCCGCAGGTGCGGAAAGCGTCCTGACGCCGATCGATTCGGTTTTTCTTGATTATCCCTCCGTCAAGCTCGGCGAAACAGAAACGCGGCGATGCAAGAACGGCGCCCCGTGCAGTGTTGCAAACACACGGGATGGGACGTATAGGTTCTACGGAACCGATGACAAGTTCTTATTGCTCGGCGAAGTAGTCGACAGCAAGATAAAGACGATCAAAGGATTTTATGAAAATGATTAATAAAACGCGCGTCATTGCGTTGGGATTTTTTGACGGCATGCACATAGGCCACTCCGCGCTTATGAAAAAAACGCTTGAAATCGGAGCGGAAAAGGACCTCATCCCTTCCGTCATCACATTCGACGTGCATCCGCGCTGCCTGATAAGCGGCGAAAACATACCGCTTATAAACTCCATGGAGGACAGGGCAGGGCTCATCCAGCGCGTTTTCGGCATCAATGACGTGATTTTTCTTCATTTTGACAAGGCGACGTCCAGAATCCCCTGGGACACATTCATCGAACATCTTATTGACGAATTCGGGGCGCGGCATCTTGTGGCCGGCTATAACTTCAGATTCGGAAACGGCGGCGAGGGCAACAGGGAACTGCTGGAACAAAAATGCCGCGAATTGGCCATAGGCTGCGACATAATCCCGGAAGTAAAATATGACGGCATACCGAGCAGCTCGACATATATCAGGGAACTGATTGCGGACGGCAGCGTGGAAAGGGCGAACATGTTTCTCGGCCATCCCCACGTTCTGACCGACATCGTGCGCTACGGATACCGTCTTGGCAGGACACTCGGCACACCCACCATCAACATGATTTTTCAGGAAGGCGTGCTGATCCCGGCATACGGGGTGTATGCCACAAAGGTCTACCTCGACGACGGCAGCGAACATATCGGAGTCACCAATATCGGAGTGCGCCCGACGGTCGATAACGGCGGGCAGGTCACGGCGGAGACGCACGTATTGAACTATAGGGGTAATCTATACGGCCATCGGGTGAGGGTCGAGTTTTACACCCGGCTGCGCCCGGAGAAAAAGTTTAAAGACATCGGCTATCTGAAAGAGCAGATAACCAAGGACTGCGAATCATCGCAGAAGTATTTTGACGAAATATCCTAACGAAACGTCGGACAGTCCCGGGGCGGGCCGGGGGCCCC
>Ga0099364_10015196_pt1 | contig 10166 bp, 11 predicted proteins | sample TergutTh196P3_FD_73070 | JGI IMG/M metagenome (GOLD analysis project Ga0099364, IMG submission 73070) | Microcerotermes parvus P3 segment gut microbial communities from Pointe-Noire, Republic of the Congo - Th196 P3 | ecosystem: Host-associated > Arthropoda: Insects > Digestive system > Gut ...
AAAGCGGCTGAATATGATGTTAGGAAAAATGACTTCGACATTTTTAGGATTGGAAATTGGAAGAAAAGGTATTTTTGCCAATCAGCAGGCTCTTAATACAATAGGTCATAATATTAATAATCTGGAAACAGAGGGATATTCAAGACAGAGGGTTGAATTTACAACATTTGAACCTATTTATATGCCGGGACTTAATCGTGCATTAACTCCGGGTCAAATTGGACAGGGTGTTATAGTTGAGAGGATAGAGCGGGTAAGGGATCAACTCTTGGACAGAAGGATTGTAGCCCAGGCTTCCGCAGAAGGTTATTGGGAAGTCCGTGACAGATATCTTCTGGAGCTTGAACAACTCTATCTGGAACCCGGGTTTAATTCCGTTCGGAGTAAACTTGACAGTTTTTGGGATGCATGGCAGGGGCTTTCACAGAATGCGGCGGATAATGAATTCCGTACTGCTGTTATTCAAAGAGGCGAAACCTTAATTGATGGTATAAAAAATCACTATAACGGACTTACGCGCCTTCAGGATCAGGTTAACCAGGATATAGAAATGACTGTATTCAGGATAAATGAGATTACCCGGCAGATTGCGGTTTTAAATACAGACATACAGAGAGTAAGAGCGCTTGGGGACAATCCAAACGACCTTATGGACAGACGCGATTTACTTGTGGATCAGCTGTCAACATTGATTGATGTATCGGTATCTCAGGTAGATCCTGATGAATTTATGGTGCATACATCGGGGCATGTTCTGGTTCAGGGGCAAGTTGCCCGCCAGTTTGATTTACGCAAAGATGTTGATGTGGAAAGTTTTCAGTTTATATACTGGCGCGATACGGACACAGAAATGGTTTTTACAAGGGGGCGGCTTGGCGCACTCATGGAACTTCGTGATGTTACAATTGAGCAGGAAATTCAAAACCTTGACACCTTTACCATGAACTTTACAGACCTTGTTAATGAAATACATCGTGAAGCTTACGGAGCAAACGGAATTACAGGAACCAATTTCTTTTCGGAATATCCGTTTGTTTTGAATGTTAATGGAAATTATGATCGTACAGGCGATGGGGAATTCGATTCCAGTTATATCTACAGAATAAACGGGCAAAACGAGCTTCATCCACAGGCGCAGCCGGGGTTTGAAGGCGTTATTCCCTTTCAGCTTCCAGCCGGCTGGTGCCAACTCCTTATTATTCAACAGACACCGTAAGTGATATAATAACCAGAATAAATAATTCCGGAGCGGAAGTTGTCGCGCGTCTTAACAGAGACGGAAGGATTTCGCTAATCGCAACCACAGCGGAACTGGTGAACGGTCAGAGATTAAACCCGGATTTTGTTATACGCCATGTTGAGGATTCAGGTCATTTCCTTGCAGGGTATGCGGGTCTTCTCCTTGAATCGGGGGCGGATGGCGCTTTTACATGGGATAGGGCGGATGCTGTAGAAAGCCTTAGGGGAGGCGCCACGGATTATGCTGTTGCGCCAATTGCAAATCCTTCCGGATGGATTGAAGTTAACCCCGTGCTTGTAAGGGATAGTTCGTATGTTGCCGCAGGATTTGGAGAAAATGGAAGACTGGCAAATCCCGGTAACGGTGCTGCCGCAGAAGCAATCGCCGCAATCAGAAACACAAGTGTAATGATTGGTAAACTTTCGACTTTTGACGATTATTTTGCGGATACTGTTGGACGAATTGGACTTTACGGACAGCAGTCAAGTATGGCGCTTGCAACTGAAAATCAAATTATGAAGTATTTGCGCGACATGAGGCAGTCAATTTCAGGCGTAAGTCTTGATGAAGAACTTGCCAATATGATTCGTTTTACAAAAGGATATGAAGCTGCGGCGCGTTATATAACAACAGTTAATTCCATGCTTGATACGATTATCAACCGCATGGGTGTGTAATAAGGTACAAGGAGTAAAGCTATGAAAAGGATATCAAGCTCAATGCCTTTTTCAGATATGCAATTTTATCTGCAAAGGCAGGAAGAAAATCTTAGAAATATTCAGTCAAAAATCGGCGCACAAACAAGAATTTTAAATTTACGGGATGATCCGATTGGCGCTGCTCATGCGGTAAGGTACGAATCTTTTCTTACACGCCTAAACCGTTTTGAAGAAAATTCTGAATACGCGATGCTGCATTATAACAACACTCATGATTCTTTGTATTCTGCCAACAATATTCTGCAAAGAATAAGAGAACTTGCCGTTGCAGGCGGAAACGGCATTTATTCCCAGGGTGATCTTCAAATTATGGGAATGGAAATTAACGAACTTTTAAAGGAACTTGTTTCAATTTCCAATGCAACGGGTCCTGATACAAAATATGCATTTGCAGGAGATAAGGTTTTTACCCAGCCGTTTAGAATTGTAGAAGGAACTGTTGAGGGAGGAATGGAAACAATGATTACCCGCGTTGAATACCGGGGATCAGGGGCTTCTCGGCGTATAGAAATTGCGGATAATGTGTTTATTGATCTTGACATAGGAGGGGATGAAGCATTTTGGGCGGAAAGAATGCAGATTTTTTCTTCAGTTGATGCAACAGATTACAGGGTACAGCAAAATGGTTCGTTTTTTATTAACGGCGTGGAAATTCATGTAGGAGCAGGCGACACTCTTCCTGCGATTGTCGCAAAAATAAATGATTCATCGGCTTCTGTCAGAGCATATATTGATCCTCAGACAAGAGGGCTTGTACTTGAAGGAATAAATGCGCACTTAATCAGGGCAGAAGATCGTGAAGGCGGTGCGGCAGTACTGCGTGATCTTGGAATCATAAGCGGAAACATGGAAAATAATGCACCTAACTGGAGCCCAACAGCAAGAGTGTCCGGCGGTTCCATTTTTGATATGGTAATTCGATTAAGAGACGGAATGATGCGCGGAGATCAGGATTTTATCGGCAGTCTGGGTATTGCGGGAATTGATCTTGCTTTGAATAATATTACAACAAGGTTGTCAGATATAAGCAGCAGAAAAGAAAGGGCGGAATCGGCATGGAATAGAATGCAAAGGCAGATTCCAAATACTACGGAAATGTTAAGCAGGGAAACAGGGCTTGATCTTGCAGGCGCGGCTTTGGAACTAAGCAAGGCAAATATAGCGCATCAGGCAATATTGCAGACATCGGCAAGATTATTGCCAAGGTCGCTGTTGGATTTTCTGCGTTAGCAGTAAAGGAGAAAAAAATGCAAATAGATACAAAGGCCTTTGGACAGATGGAAATAGAAGATAAGCAAAAAGTAAGTATTCCATCAGGACTTTTTGGGTTTGAAGATTATACGGAATTCGCAATCTTTGACGCGGAGCATCAGCCGTTTTACTGGCTGCAGTCGATTGATGTTAAGGAAATTGCATTTATTCTGATTAATCCTTTTCTTTTTCGTCCGGATTATGAAGTAAATATTACAAATGAAGAATTAACCGGCATTGGAATTAAATCTCCGGAGAATGCGTTAATTTTTGTAATTGTAACAATTCCTGTTGATGGCAGCCCGATGACGGCTAACCTTCAGGGACCCATTGTTATAAATAAGGAAAACATGAAAGGAATGCAAGCAGTTGTTTCTGATTCCAAATGGCGGACAAAACATGATATAATAGCCGAGCTTTCAAAGAAGGTTAAATAAATGCTGATATTGTCAAGAAAAGTAAATGAAAAAATTGTAATTGGCGAAGATATCACAGTCTCCATTATTGAAATTCGAGGTGATCAAGTCCGTATCGGCATTGATGCTCCAAAAATGGTGAAAGTTTTCAGACAGGAAGTTTTTGACGCGATTAAAGCGGAAAATAAAGCGGCTTCGGCTTCCGCATCCGTAATTCCAAAAGTTGATTTTGGAAATAATATTTCCTAGTTTTTTTCCAGTTGTTTTATTAAACTTGCCATATCTTTTTGCAGTGGAGCTGTCAGGGTTTCTGTTCCGGGTATGGTTAATTCAATGGCATGCAGACCGAGTCTTGAAAGCAGGGGTTTTTCTTCGTGAGGGTTTCCCCTCCAGCCTTTTTTAAAAGATGATAATTTTATCGGGTTTTCTTTTCCGTAAAGATTATCGCACACAATAGGGTGTCCGATTGCGGCGGAATGTACCCGTATTTGATGTATTCTTCCTGTTTCCGGAAAAATTTCAAGTACACTGTAATTACCTTTACTCACCAAATGATTAAAACGGGTTATGGATTCTTTGCCCCTGTATTTGTCTATTATGGTCATGTGTTTTTTATTTCCATTCGGAACAAGAGAAAGATCGCATATAGTTTCTTTCCATGAAGGCCTTCCATGAACAATTGCAATATATTTTTTTAGTATTTTACGGTTTTCAAATGCCATGGAAAGAGTTTTGTGAGTTTCCCGGTTTTTGGCAAAGATAACAAGCCCGGATGTTTCCTTATCTATGCGGTGAACAGTAAAAATGTTGTTTATTGAAAGATCGCGGCAAACCAATTTATCCAATCTTTCTTTGGAATCATCCCATCTGTCCCCGCCGACAGAAATTCCCGATGCCTTGTTAACAGCAATAAATTTATCACAATCATAAACAACAGAATAAAAGGATTTAATCTTCATGATTTTATATTTTCCTTGACCCGGGTTTAACCAAAGGAAGCCCCTGTTTGCATAGCTCACATTCGGATGTATCCCAACTTCCAACAAACATTTTAACGGCAGGATAAAACGGCCAGGTGATATCCTGCGCGCCTTGCAAGCGGCGGTCAACGATACAAGCTAATGCCGCAACAACTGCGCCGGAAGATTCTATTGCGGCAGCACATTCCAAAGAAGATTTTCCTGTTGTAACAACATCTTCAACGATTAAAACTTTTTGACCTTTTGTCAATTCAAAACCCCGGCGAAGCGTCATGCAACCTGAGTCGTCACGTTCGGTAAAAATTGCGGGAAGCCCCAACTGCCTGCCAACTTCCCATGCAGGAATAATTCCTCCCATCGCAGGTCCTGCAATAACATCAATTTTTAGATTATCATCTAAAAATTGTTTAACAACAGATTCAAATACAAGGCGCGCTTTATCAGGGTATTGCAATAGTTTTGCACATTGAAAGTATCTGTCAGAATGGCGGCCAGAACTAAGAAGAAAATGCCCTTCAAGCAATGCACCGGTTTCTTTTAATAATTCTATAACATCATTCATTTTAACTCCTGTCTTATGGAAATTTCACCTGAATTTTTAAAGCCATTATTTATGATATAAGTTTTTATTCCGTCTATAATTTCCGGCATAGTATGAGGATTAACAAAAGTGGAGGAGCCAACCTGAATCGCGCAGGCTCCCGCCATAAGGAATTCAAGCGCGTCATTTGTTCCGGAAATTCCTCCGATGCCTATAATGGGAACCATTGTATTTGATTCCTTTAGTGCATCGTGAAGTTCCCAGACCATTCGCAGGGCAATCGGTCTTATTGCTGGTCCTGAAAGCCCTGCCGTAATATTCTCAAATACGGGTTTACGGTTAACTATATCAATTGCCATGGCTTTTATAGTGTTTACGAGAGAAAGCGCATCCGCTCCGGCTTTTACGCAGGCAATGGCGACAGAGCAAAGAGACGGCGCATTTGGTGAAAGTTTAACAATCAGGGGTTTTTTTGTACAAACATTCTTTACTGCTTCTGTTACAGAAGCCGCCATATCGGGAGCAAGCCCAAACGCCATTCCTCCGGCTTTTACATTTGGGCATGAAATATTTAGTTCGATCATATCAACGGAAGATTCATTTAATAATTTTGCTCCATTTAAATACTCTTCGATCTCTGCTCCTGAAAGATTTGCAATAACTGTAGTACCTGACTTTCGCATTAGAGGGAGGTCATTTTCTATAAAACTTACAATGCCCGGATTTTCAAGTCCAATCGAATTTAATAGACCGCAAGGGGTTTCAAAAATACGAGTTCCCGTATTACCTTTCCTTGGATTGAGGGTAAGGCCTTTTGTGCAAATTCCTCCAAGGAGGGAAACATCGAAAAACTCTGAATATTCTTTCCCGCTGCCAAAAGTACCGGAAGCGGCAATCACAGGGTTTTTTAATATTACGCCTGCAATGTTAACTGACATATCAATTTTACTGTTTGAAGCTATACAGCCGTTGTTATTCATCGAATATTATCTCCTTAGCAGGAAATATAGGGCCGTCTTTGCAGCAGCAGCGGTTTCCATTAACAGTTTTTATTGTACAGCCAAGGCAGGCGCCAGCGCCGCAAGCCATTATATTTTCCATCGAAAGAAAACAGGAAACATTTTTGTGTTCGCATTTTTCTTTTACGATTTTTAACATTGCAGAAGGTCCGCAAGCAAAAACAATATTGTACTTTTCCGGCTCAACAAGAAGATCGACAATTCTGCCGTAATGCGCGCTCCTTCCGTCTTCTGCCGCAATGATTAGCTTTTTTGCATTAACGGCAGCCCCAAGGAATGTATCTTCTTTGAGTTTGTCATTAAATCCTTTTTTAAACCCTGCATAAAAATGAAAATCATATTCCGGTTTTTCAAATATTAACGCACTAAGAGGAGCTGTTCCGGTACTTCCGCCGATAAGAGCGGCTTTTCCAGATTCGGGAAGAAACTCCGTCCATGAATTGCCAATCGGACCTATAAGCCGAACCATTTCGCCGGGTTGTAAAAGTGAAAGTTCATGCGTTCCTTTTCCGCGTTTTGATATAAGGAATTTTAATAAGTTATTTTCTTTATTGAATTCAAAAATACTGATAGGTCTTGGTAAAAATGTAGAACTTCGCTGGGGCTTTATCATAAAAAACTGCCCCGCTTTTGGAGAATCATATTCCCATAAAAATTGAAGGATAAATATATCTTCGTTTATATGAAAATTATTTGTAAGTTCACAAACAACCGAAACCAAAAAAAACCTCCTTAATTGGAATTTAAAAAATCTTTTATTTCATCTCTCATTTTTATTACCGCATTTCTTGCCATAAGAGCGGCAAATGAGTTATCGGCTTTTTCGTTATTTGGTTCTTTCTGCCAGGCTGTGATGATCGAACGGGAAGCATTTACAACACCTCCGTTTTTGTTTTGTAAAAGAAGCGAGGCTTCCTTTGCGCCGCCTCCCTGAGCGCCGTACCCGGGGATAAGAAAGAACAGGTTAGAATAATTTTTTCTTATTTCGGCAGCTTCACTTTGTTCCGTGCATCCTACAACAGCGCCAAAAATTCCATAGCCATGTTTTCCGCAGTTTTTTTCCGCAAGGATTGACAATTTATCCCCTACCGCGTGGTATACTTTTTTGCCGCCGCCAATTTCAAGATATTCAAAATCCCTCATACCGGGATTACTTGTTCTGACAAGGACAAAAGCGCCTTTCCCTCGGGTTTCAGCTTCGGAAAGCCATGGTTCCAACGAATCAATTCCCATGTAGGGGTTTAGGGTTACAAAGTCAGCTTCAAAATCTCCGTTAAAATGCGCTTTTGCATAACGCCGGGCAGTGTCTGCAATATCTCCGCGTTTTATATCTGTAATTACAAGACAGCCTTTTTTTCGAATATATTTCAGCGTCTCACTATATACAGAAAGACCTTGTATGCCCATTTCTTCATAATACGCAATCTGAACTTTAAAACAGGCGCATATATCGTATACGGCATCAATCAGTGCAATATTATAGGCAAGTACCGCATCAGAATTGTTGTTCGCCTTGTATCTTTCCAAAGGCGGTACATAATCTGAACAGGTATCAAGCCCGACGCATACATGCCCTTTTGAATCAACAGCTTCGTATAACCTGTCAACCGCGGGTATTGGTTTTTGTTCATTCATTAGAAATCTCCTGCGTGTATAATTTCATCACAATATTCACAGCGGTAAGTCCTAAATTCCGGATCTTCCAGATAGAAAATATGTGTTAAATAATTTTCGGTAGAGCTGATGCAGCGGGGATTCTTACAGATAAGTACATTTTCTACCTTATGGGGAAGCTGCAGTTTAATTTTTTTTGTTATACGCTCATTTTCTATAATGTTAACTGTAATATTGGGATCAATCAAACCAAGTACATCAAGATTAATTGAAATATTATTGTCTATCTTTATTATATCTTTTTTACCGCTGCTTGCCGAATTTGCATTTGTTACAAATGCTACCGTATAGTCAGCCTTATCAAGCCTGAGCCAGTTAAAGATCCGAATCCCAAGCCCGGCTTTGATATGATCTATGACAATTCCGTTTTTTATCTGTTCAATGTTTAACATAAATCCCCCAAAACAGATGCAAGCAATGCCATGCGTACATACATCCCGTATTTTGCCTGTTTAAAATAAGCCGCTCTTGAATCATTGTCAATTTCAACGGAGATTTCATTGACCCTTGGAAGAGGGTGCAGAACAATCATTTTTTCTTTTGCCAAAGACATTCTGTCCGTGTTAAGTACATAAGTATCTTTTAGACGAATATAATCGTCTTCGTTAAAAAATCTTTCACGTTGAACGCGGGTCATATAAAGAACATCCAGTTGAGGAATTGATTTTTCCATACTTTCTTTTTCTTCAAAGTCAATATTTTGCTTTTGAAGGTTTAGTTTTATATAATCGGGAAGAACAAGTTCTTTTGGCGAAATAAAAATCATCTTTATTTTATTGTAACGTGAAAGCGCTTTTGCAAGAGAGTGGACGGTACGTCCGAATTTTAAATCTCCGCAAAAACCAATAGTTAAAGTATCTATTTTTCCAAGAAGACGTTTTATGGTAAGAAGGTCTTTAAGCGTCTGTGTGGGGTGATGGTGGCCGCCGTCGCCTGCATTTATAACAGGAACCGAAGAATACCGGGAAGCAAGAAGGGCAGAGCCTTCTTTTGGATTTCGCATCACAATTATATCGGCATAACTTGCCGCCATTCGGATTGTATCGGCAAGGCTTTCACCTTTTGAAGCTGAACTTGAGCCGGGATCCGCAAAACCAAGAAAGCTTCCTCCAAGGCGGAGTATGGCGGCTTCAAAACTCAGGCGGGTTCTGGTGCTTGGCTCAAAAAAAAGGGTTGCAAGAAGCCTGCCTCTGGAACTATCCATTAAGCTCTTTGGATTATTTTCGATTTTTTCCGCCAGTAAAAACAGGGCTTCCATCTCGTCAAGAGTAAAATCCTCAGGTTCTATCAGCGACCGGCCTTTAAGATTTGACAAATGCGGCATTTCCCCTCCCAACAAACATGCACTCTGTTTAATCCCAGAAACAGCTTATTGAAAAATTATAGTGTATTTATTATCATGATGACAAGATGAATTCCAGTAGAGAATATCAAAAAGTTATAAATTCCCTGCGGAAAAGATCAAAAGGTGCAACGGCAGCCGACATATGCGCAGCCACGGCTCTTCCCCTTTCAACAGTACGTGATATGCTTCCAAAGGCGGCTGATGAGTATTCCGGGCATTTACGCGTAACAGAATCAGGTGAAATTTTATACCATTTTCCTTCCGGCTTTACAAGCCGTTACAAGGGTGTTGGTTCATTTTTTAAAAAATTATTTAATAAAATAAAAAGCGGGTTAAAGGCTGCCCTTACTGTTCTTTTTAAAATCTGGATTATGATTATGCTTATTGGTTACTTTTTTTTCTTCTTGGCATTGGCTCTTGCAAGCGTCGTTCTGGCATCGGCAGGGGATAGCAGGGGAAGGAGAAGCAGTTCTTCAAGTTTTGCTTTTTTTAATATTATTTGGCGTCTTTGGTTTTTTTCCGAGATTACAAAACCCCGTTATGGGAATACGCGAAATATGAGCTATGAGTACCAGCAGAAAAAACATCCTTTGCACAAAGCTATTTTTTCCTTTGTTTTTGGCGAAGCAGATCCAAATAAAAATTTTTTAGATCAACAGGAAAAGTCGATTATTTCGTATATACAGGAAAATAAGGGAGTAATTTCACTTCCGGAATACATGGCTTTTACAGGGAATAACGGCATTGAAGCCGGGCAAAGTATCATGTCTTTTTGTTCAAGATTCAACGGAAGCCCGGAAGTTACGGATGATGGAACGATAGTTTACCGTTTTGATGAATTATTAGCAGGAACAGAAAAAGCAGGGAGGGGCGAACTTAATCCCCTCCTTGAAAGAATTAAAGTATTTTCAAATAATAAAAAATCCATGAATAACTGGTTTGTTATTATTAATGCCGTTAATTTGATCTTTGGTTCTTATT
>Ga0099364_10015197_pt1 | contig 10166 bp, 9 predicted proteins | sample TergutTh196P3_FD_73070 | JGI IMG/M metagenome (GOLD analysis project Ga0099364, IMG submission 73070) | Microcerotermes parvus P3 segment gut microbial communities from Pointe-Noire, Republic of the Congo - Th196 P3 | ecosystem: Host-associated > Arthropoda: Insects > Digestive system > Gut ...
CCGTGCGTCAATGCCGAAACATTCTAACAGAGCGCTATGAAAAATGCAAGAATTATTTTTAACCACTTCACATCTTTTTGCCGATAACCTCGCATGGTTACTATTCCCGGATCGTCAGGTTTTCCTTACACCTAGCCTTAAAAGCGGCGTGTTGTGCGTCTAAGTGAGGGAATTCTGGCTACTGACAAGGAACTGACCGAACGCGGACACATAATACGCCGCTTTTAAGGCGGCTGTGACCGGCAACCTAGTGGTCTGTAAAGCCTAAAATTTGCATTATTTGCGGTCTTTTTTCCGCCAAGCGGACACGTCAAAACCTTGAAAGGCCATAGGCATTCCGGCGGTTTTGCCGCACCACTTGACGAAAAAAATTCTCGCAAATAATTTACAACTTTTAGACTTTACAGACCACTAGCAAGTAATCGCAAGCTCATTACATAAACCTCGTGAACATAGCGGCGATCGTAGCACAGAGTGAAACGGTCGTCATAAGTATGCATATTACGGACATGTTATGCTTCCCGGCTTTACCACGCTTGATAATGAGCAGCAGCGGCAATAGCAGCGGGAACATGTACCGTGGCTGCATACCATGTACCCTGTTTGACATTGGTACCGTAACGGTCACATATAGGCTGGCTATAATAAGCACATATATAATCAGGACAAGCGCTAAAACACCCGCTTTTTTCCACAAGCGAATAACCGCAGCTTGCTTGTCCGCAAACGCTGCCAGAAGCACAGCCGCCCACAGCGATGTGATTACCCACAACGGCAGGTTCACCTCGCGCCACACTATCACCGAACCGAACATGGCTTGGAAGTTTATCCATAAATTATCATAAGTGTACCTATAAACGATTCTCGCGAAATCAAACGGGCGTCTGAGCATATACATCACCTGAGTACGCGGCTGCGCGGAGACGCCGGCTTGCAGAGGAATATTAGCAGCCAGAAAACCTGTCCATAGCAAGTTGGCGGCAAGTGCAATAAATACTGTTCCACCGCAAATCAGCCAAAATCGTTTCTTGCCGCCGAACCGTTCAGGCGGAATCAAAAAGCACAGCACCGCAAACGGTGCGTAAACTATCTTGCATAACCCCACCAATGCCGCAAGGCCGAACATAAGCATAACATCTGTGCGGTTTGCGCCGTTCGTGCCGTACGCCATCTTAAGCACTTGGCAGACAAGCAGCGTACACGCCCCCACCGTTACGACGTCAGCGGTGACAACAGCCGCCTTGGAAAACACCAAAGGCGTGAGCAGCAGCATAAACAGCACGTTCTTATAAAAAGGAATGATTCTCAGCGCGTACATGCCCATTAGCAACCATGCCAGCAGCGAGCATATTCTGGCTATATAGTGCAGCGTTAACGGTGTCAAGGAAAGCATCCTACCTATAAAAATGCCGGAAGACTGAGGTAGGTAAGGCAACGGCGAGTACAACGCCGCTCCTGTAAACACCGTCCAAACCCTTTCATGCGGGTCGAGCGGAAAACGCTGAATGTCGCTCATTAGCTTCAGGGTGAAGCCGGGGACATCCAGCATATTCTCTCTCACGGCTCCCACTGATCCCGAAAGGCTTGACGGCAGCATGCCGCCGCCCTCCCGTCCTCGTGCTTCAGAAGCAAATCGAAATTCCGACACTTGGTAAGCACGGTAGAAATGCGCTACTTCATCGGACGCGAGGAACGGAGGATAGAGAAAAACAAACGGCAACCCGAATATGATGCACAAAGAGCAAAACCACACGGTTAATCGCGGTTCTTTCAGCATCTGCGCAGCCCTGCCACGTTTACCCATCATTCACCTCATGAATACTACTCAATGGGAATCTCCTCTTTATGCACAGGATTGCCGGACGCTTTCCGCCGTTCTTCCAAAGCGATGATTTGCGTTAACTGCTGTATTTGGTATTGCAACTTCGACATTCTCAGCGACAGGTTAAACACTTTCATTAAAAGCAAAAAGACGATGCAGAGGAAAACAAAATTAGCCGAGCTCTCAACGCCGATCAAATTTGAAATATAGATTACTGCACCCGGAAAAATACTGATTGCAACAAGGCAAATCATAAACAGAATCCAAAACACCGCATTATCGATTTGCATCTGCGCATTGCGAATCTTGATAAGCACAAAGAATAACGTACCCGTGGAAATCACCAGTAAAAGCATCCTGAATAGAATACTCATGTCCTTCTCTCCTTCACACGGAACCATTGAACTATAATAATAGAAACAAACATGCGAAGCATATAATTTGCCGCGCCTAATGCGCCAAGGTAGCTTTTGCCGGCTTTGCGCTCCTGCATTGTCACAGGCAGCTCGATTACCGCAGCCCCTTGATTAATGAGGTATACCAGAGTGTCGGGTTCCGGGCCGTGATTCATCTGGATTGCGAATCTTTCTATCATATCACGATTGAATAGACGCATTCCGGACGTTGGATCGGACAGCTTCCTGCCTGTAGCAATCCTCACAGCAACCTTTAATAGACCCACACCAATTCCGCGTAGTCCCCGGGAGGTTTTCATTGCATACCTTGAGCCTATGACTATATCAGCATTTGTGTCCTGCATCAGCCGTACCATCTCAGGGATGTATTCAGGCAAATGCTGACCATCGCCGTCAAATTGCAAAGCCATGTCGTACTCATTCAAGTATGCGTAACGCATACCTGTCTGCACGGCATTTGCCAGCCCCAGGTTAAATGGAATGTCAATCACCGGGTAGTTGTTGGTTATGCACACTTTATAGGTATTATCTTGCGAGCCATCGTTGACTACGATGAAATCAATGGTTTCAGCTTTTGCTTTTATATTATCGATGGTATTTTTTATGCTTTGTTCCTCATTATAACAGGGAATTATTGCTAATACCTTCAACGCGATCTCACCGCTTCTTCTTTTTTAAGATACTCCGGTTGCAGCCGGCTCACTTCATGAACAATAGAATACAGTCTCAGACAGGGCGCTCCTGTCGCTGTGGAAGTTATTTATCCTGTTGCTGTTATCCGCGTATCCAATGGGGATGCCGATTGCCACGTTGAGATTATCGGGGATGTTCAGTTCACGCCGCAAAACGTCGGGGTACAAAACGGATGTTATCGCAGGTATTGTCGATAAACCATGCTCTTGCGCCAACAGCATAATGCTTTGAGAATAGGCGCCCAGATCGTACAAAGACCATTGTGAATACATCTTATCCAGGCACAGAAAAATCACTGCAGGTGCATCGAACATCCTTTGGTTGAGTTCTCCGAATTGATTTGCCGCCTCACCGCAATCGCGCTCCATACCCGGGCGAAGACCCAGAGTCCTGTTTTTTGCAGCTTGCGGCCAATCTGAGGGGCGTGGTATATCCGTTGTGGTCTTTACGGCATTCGAGTAGTTTTCGATATATGCAGCTCTGATTCGCGCTAGCGTTTCACCGGAAGCTACAAATACCTCCCACGGCTGCGTGTTTGCCCATGATGGAGTCCGTACAGCTTTTTCTAGTATATCCATTATCACGGCTTTATCCACTGCGTCTTGTTTGTATGCCCTTATCGAGCTTCTGGCGGCCATTGCCTCGGTAACAGTCATGATCAATCTCCTTTTTTATTGCCTTTTTTCAAGATATGTATTAGACTACACTTTTTCTGATAGATTTGCAATTGTTTTTATTGCAAATTCTTGCCGATTGATATAATCTATCCTCAACTGGTTGTTAAGGAGACTTGAGCCATATGGGCAAGAAACTCATTGTTATTGGTGGTGGGGCAGGTGGTTACTCCGCTGCCGTAAAAGCCGCGCATCTTGGCGCGGAGGTCATTCTCGCCGAGGCCGCAAATATTGGCGGGACATGTTTGAACATCGGATGCGTCCCGACAAAATCGCTTCTGTATACAGCAGGGTTCTACCGCTCCGCGCTTAACAATGCTGTGCCGGGTGTTAAAATCACAGGTGTGGAACTTGACTGGGCTGCCGCACAGAGCGCCAAAGAAACTGCCGTCAAACGTCTTACCAACGGAGTTAACGTATTGCTGCGCAGCCGTGGAGTAACAATTATCAATGAAAAAGCCACGCCCCTATCGGGGCAAAGCGTCAGGATCGGCGCCGAGATACACAAAGCGGATGCGGTCATACTTGCGGTAGGCTCAGTCAACTCACCGTTGACGTTTCAAGGTGCCGGCCTTCCCTGTGTTATCGATAGCACAATCGCGCTATCGCTTGAGCATGTTCCAGAGTCTATGGTAATAGTCGGCGGAGGTGTTATTGGCGTAGAGCTAGCTGCACTATACAGTTCGCTTGGAACAAAAATCACGATCATCGAACTCACCTCGAGCCTTTTGCCGCAGATGGATGCTGACATCTCAGAGTACATACAAGCTGCTCTTGAAGCAAATGGGGTATGCGTACATACAAACGCGCGGCTCATACATGCAAAGCAAACCCATGACAATAATACTATCAGCTTTTTCAAGGACGGGAAAACATTATCCACATCGGCATCTACTGTGCTGGTTGCCGCCGGCAGGCGGCCAAATACAGACAGCCTTAATCTTGAGGATATTGGCGTGAAAATGACATGCGGCGCCATTGACACAGATGAATACTTTAGGACAAATATACCCGGCTTATATGCTGTCGGAGACTGCAATGGCAAAACAATGCTTGCCCACGCTGCGATGGCGCAGGGGGAAACTGCTGCAGAACACATTATGAATGTGAAAACGAGCATTAACAACAGGATTATCCCCGCCTGCGTCTACACCTCGCCGGAAATTGCCTGTGTTGGCTTGACCGAGAATCAGGCTATAGCTTCCGGAACAGAAGTCAGCGTGGGTCTTTTTGACCTTAGAGGAAATTCAAGAGCGGTTATCGAAGGTTCCGGAGGGTTCGTAAAAATCATTGCAGATAAAAAGCTTGGTGAAGTGCTTGGCGTCCATATTGCCGGTCCATACGCGACGGAACTTATAGCGGAAGCGGCGCTGTGCATGAGTATAGAAGGCACGGTTGAAGATATAGTCAATACTGTCCATGCTCACCCTACGGTAGGCGAGTCCATGCGCGAAACTGCAATGACACTATTTAGAGAATAGGAGGTACACTATGCGATCCATAGTAAATGAAAACAAGGCTGAAATGTTGGCATTATACAGGACTATGGTTCTTATTCGCGAATTTGAGGAGAGTTCGGCAAAACTATTTCTGGACGGCAATTTGGTGGGTTTTTTGCATCTATACAGCGGCGAGGAAGCCGTCGCAACCGGCGTTTGTGCTTGCCTGCGCGAAGACGACTGCATCACGAGCACACATCGCGGTCACGGCCACTGCATAGCAAAAGGTGCCGATATTAACCGGATGATGGCGGAACTGTACGGAAAGTCAGACGGTTATTCAAAGGGAAAAGGCGGCTCGATGCACATAGCTGATATTTCAAAGGGTATAATTGGAGCAAACGGAATCGTCGGCGCGGGGATACCAATAGCTGTCGGTGTTGCTTTTGCGCAAAAATACAGGAATCAGAACGCAGTGACAGTTGCGTTTTTCGGTGACGGCGCGTCGAACAGAGGGACATTTCATGAATCATTGAACATGGCTGCCGCACTGAATCTTCCGGTCGTATTCGTGTGCGAAAACAACCATTTTGCCATGTCAACGCCGTTTTCGTATCATTCAAAAAACACTACAATATCGCAACGCGCAGCCGCATATGATATGCCGGATATACGTGTAGACGGCAATGATCCTGTCGCAGTACGAGACGCAACGGAGGAAGCAGTTACACGCGCTCGCAGTGGCGGGGGTCCAACGCTTTTAGAATGTCTTACATGGCGTCATCACGGTCATTTCCTTGGCGACTCCGCGCTGTACAAAAAGCCGGAGGATGAGAAACTCTGGCGCGATAAAGATCCCATACCAAACTTTGAAGACAGGCTGATAAAAGATGGGATCGCCGACGTTAATGAGCTTGAGCAAATAAGAACTGACATAAAAGAAGATATACTGTCGGCTATATGCTTTGCAGAACAGAGCCCATACCCGGAGATATCAGAAATGTACAAAGATCTTGTGTTTTGATGGAGGTAACAAAGTGCCCAGAATGATAACATATACTCAAGCTATCCGCGAGGCGCAAGACCTCGAAATGGAACGTGACCCCGATGTATTCATATGCGGAGAAGACGTCAGCGCATTTGGGTCTGCGTTTGGCCAGACGGCCGGACTTCAAAAAAAACATGGCGCAATGCGTGTGCTTGACACACCGTTGAGTGAAACGGCGATTACCAGCCTTGGAGTGGGTGCGGCCGCTGTGGGGCTCAGACCTATCGTAGTGCATGATTTTATGGACTTTATGGGTGTTTGCATGGATGAAATGCTCAATCAGGTTTCTAAGCTTGCGTGGATGGTTGGCGGGCAAACAAAACTATCAATGGTAATAAGAGCGCAGGCCGGAGCCGGTATCAGCGCAGCAGCACAGCATTCGCAAAGCCTCGAATCGTTTTTTACACACATGCCGGGCATAAAAGTCGTGGCATCGTCAAACCCGGCTGATATGAAGGGACTGCTTACTTCCGCAATCAGGGACGACAACCCTGTTCTTGTCATAGAGAACAAGACGTTGCTGGGGATGGAGGGCGACGTACCCGAGGGTGAATACCTTGTTCCGATAGGCAAGGCAAACACATTACGCGAAGGTGTGGATGTGACTATCATCTCGTATGGCATGATGGTCAACAAATGCTTAAGTGCGGCTGAGGGATTAGCAAAAGACGGGATAAGCGCGGAAGTCATCGATATCCGAACCCTAATACCCCTCGATAAAGACGCGATTTTCGCATCAATCGCAAAGACAAACAGAGTTGTAATCGTCCATGAAGCGATTGGCTGCACCGGCTATGGGGCTGAAATTGCCGCAATTGTAGCTGAAGAAGCGTTTGACTATCTCGACGCGCCAATCCTGCGCGTAACTGCTCCATTTACACATTGCCCATTCTCACCGCCCCTTGAAGCGGAATACGTTCCAAACGAAGCAAAAATCATCCGGGCAGCAAGAAAAGCCTGCGGTGTATGATTTTGAACAAATACTGCATTAACTCGGAGGTACTGTAATGGCTGTTGAGATAATAATGCCCAAACTCGGATTGACTATGAAGACCGGGACTGTCGTACACTGGCTGAAAAATGAAGGTGAGCCGGTCGAAGTAAAAGAACCTTTACTGGAAATCGAAACCGAGAAACTCAGCTACAGCATTGAATCACCATCTAAAGGCGTTTTGTTGAAAATCCTGGCGGCTGCGGGCAGTAAATATCCAATAAGGACAGTCCTTGGATATATCGGACTACCCGGTGAACAAATACCTGATACGCGCATTATAGCTGAAAACGAAACAAATGCTGAGGTTGAGACTCCTGTTTCAGAATTATCAAGTTCGCATCCAGATTCTGCATCAAGCATACAGCATTCAGCATTACCAACCCGGGTGTTCATATCGCCTGTCGCGAAAAAGCTGGCGGCGGACAATGGGATCGATTACAAGCATATAAAAGGCAGTGGTCCTAACAATCGTATCGTAAAAGCAGATGTACTCCGCTTCCTTGAGTCCGGAGTACAATCAACTTCACTTTCATCAATCGGCGCAAATATCCCTGCTGTGGCAGCGGTACCTCCGGCAAAACAGTCGGTTCGAGGGACTGTAATACCCTACAAAGGCATCCGCAGCAGCACAGGCGAGATTATGATGAATGCATGGACGACAATCCCAATGGTCACTCATCAAGTAAGCGCCGGTGCAGGAGCGCTTATGGACTGCCGTGCTATGCTAAACGCGGGCATAACCGAAAAGAATGACCGTGTGACAATCGGGGAGATGCTGCTAAAACTGACTGCTTCGGCACTTGCTCTTACTCCGATAATGAACTCCTCGCTGACGGATGAGGGCATAGTTATCCATGAAAGTATAAATCTTGGCATGGCAACGGCGCTTGAAGAAGGTCTGATCGTCCCGGTGATACGCGACGCTGACCGCAAAGGGCTGCTTGCCTTGAGCCGTGAAGCAAAAGAACTCGCTGCCCGCGCAAAAACCGGTAATCTCTCACCAGATGAGTTATTTGGGTCAACATTTACCGTCTCGAACCTTGGCGGCTTCGGTTCGGTAGATTTTTTCACACCGATAATAAACCCGCCGCAAGCCGCGATACTAGGAGTAGGGCGTGTGATTGACACTGCTGTTCCGGTGGACGGCAATATAAAAATACGCCCAATAATAGGGCTTTCTCTTACATACGACCATCGGATAATCGATGGTGCAACGGCCGCGAGCTTCATAAAAACGCTGATGGAACTAATGGACGCCCCTGCCCGCGCCGTCATGATGCAGACAACGTAGAGGCTGCCGTTTACTGACGCTATACTTCGCCTCTATGCAAGGGAGTATTATATTGCTATCGGGAACAGATAAAAAAAAGGAGCAATGCAAACCATGAAATTTTGGCATAATGGCATACTTACACCTGACGTGGATAAAACTATTGATTTCCTTTGCGCTGCGGACGGCACCCTGCGAGAGAATTGGTCGATTGTAGAAATTGATTTCCCTCAGCAAAAAATGATAACTGGAGACGGTGGAAAACTGCGCGCCGCTTTTGGGCGTGTCGGCGACGTTGTTATCGAACTGCTGCAGCCGCTCGATGATTTATCGTTTCATTCAAAAGCTCTAAAAGCGCGTGGTCCGGGATTCCACCATAATGCATATATATGCGAACACAACATGGACGAGGTGCTGGCGGCACTCATATCGGAAGGCGGGCGCAAAGTCTGGGAATTTCAAAATGGAAACGAACATGCCTGCTACATAGAAGCTTCCGGCGGAAATGCGGTTCTTGAAATTATAAATTGCTGCCCTATTATGCCATAAGGACCGGTTCATTATTCAACCAGATTTTTATACCACTTAACAGCGGAAATATAAGCATCGTTTACATATTCGGGATTAAGCTGGTTTTCTTCTACGAACTGAGATACCGAATCCCAGTTTGCATATTCGTAATGCTCATAGAAACGCAGCAAATCGGAATAGACTCCGTTTTTTGTAAGGAGTGAGTCCCTTACGACTTCCGATACGGCTATTTCTTCAAGTAATTGTTCTTTTGACATATCAAGAGCGATATGAAGCAGTGACAGCATACCAACCATAAACACTTGCTTGACGTCGCTCTTTGTCCGAAACTGTGTCGCCAGCAACTCGCCAAATCGCGCTCTTATCAACGACATCCTGACAAGCTCAAGAGGTTTATCGTCTGCGATACCCCTGAGTGCAAGCACCGCAATCCACTTTTTCAGGTTTTCTTCCCCAAGATAAGCTACTGCAATCGAGATTGATGCTACGTTTCTCAAGCCTACGGCTGCAGAATTCAAAATGCGCAGCAGCTTATAGGTAAGCGCGACGTCAGAAGAAATGATTGAACTGATTTCACGGAAATTCATATAATCGTCTGTGCTGGAAAGCTTTAGCAGGCGGAAGTAATTCGCTTTCAAAGGACTAATTTCCTTAGTCACAGTGCCAACAACAGGCTGGTTGAAGTAAAATCCCTGAAACAGTTGAAAACCTGTGTCGATAGCCGCCCCGAATGCTTCAGGCGTATCAACACCGGTTGCAATGAACTTGACGTTTTTATTTGCCGCAATGATAAGCTTCTGTTTCGCCTTATTCATGTCAGCGGCGCTGAACTTACAATAGTCTACAATGTCCAAAAACTCTTGGGCATAGCTGTTGCTGTGCAAACCAACCATTGCAAGTTTATAGCCGTTTTTCTGCAACTCAAGACAGATACGCAAGTCCTTTGACATTTCGGATTTTACTAACACCTCAGGAAGCTGTACCTGTACAATGAATTTGTCTTTTGGTAAGTTCCTTATAACAGCGGGATTTAGTAGTTGCTTTGAGTAGGAAATAAAGAATAGTATGTCGTTTTCGATATCTTTAAGCCCCAGAGCATCTACTGTACGGTTAAACTCATTTAGACTTACGGTGTCCTCATCAACTTCGCTGCTGCTTCCCCGATCGACAAGCTCATAACCGAATGTTCTTCCCATTCTATATAGTATCGGCTGTAAGTTGATGTATAAGTCCTTAAATTTCTGGGCAGTGTCATATTGGGACTCAAAAAAGACTATCT
>Ga0099364_10015198_pt1 | contig 10166 bp, 10 predicted proteins | sample TergutTh196P3_FD_73070 | JGI IMG/M metagenome (GOLD analysis project Ga0099364, IMG submission 73070) | Microcerotermes parvus P3 segment gut microbial communities from Pointe-Noire, Republic of the Congo - Th196 P3 | ecosystem: Host-associated > Arthropoda: Insects > Digestive system > Gut ...
CCAACACAATTAAAATTAAATCCCGAAAATTTCTGTGGTGAATTTAATAGTCCTTGTGCACTGGTTCACGATGTAAATGCGAGTCTAGCATGTAGTCCCCGAGAATAAACCATCAAAGACATTAAATGGGTACGCTGACAGATGAAAGCTTAGGCATTAACATAAGTATGGTACATAAAAAATAAATTATCCCCAGTTAGCAACCAAGTGTGAACAGAGATGTGAAATAGGTACCATGTACAAGTTCTGCCAGTGTTCTACGTGACGGCCACTGCAGAAACCGCTAATTTCTACTCCATAGGCTAATACCATAACACGGTGTTACTAGTCATCTGATACTTAAAGTAACTACATGGTACTTGGCGCAATTCTGGCCGTAATTCCTCTCTGATGTGTTTGATTCTGACGCTAATATAATCATTTTTGAGAGTCGCCAGAGACAACACGTACGAAAATGTTCGTACCCCTTAAACAAGTTCGTTATTATTTACATGTATCATTGAGTTTGACATTTCCGTTCCTTTTGTATTCACCACACCGGAACGGTTGCACATAAGTTGTAAAATTTAAACACCGCCTGTGGATAAGGGACAGCTCGGTGGAGGTCTACGATGACTAACAGGAGTTGGAAGGTCAATAATCACGGGTTCGATTTCAGGAAAAGGAAGAACTATTTTGGATTTCAGGAAAAGGAAACACACTATTTTGTAATTTCACAGCTTCCAGACCGGCTCTTGGGCCTACATATCCTACTATTTAATTGGGACCAGATGCTTTTTACGGTGGGAATAATCCGGCTGAGGCGTCAAGTTGGCAACTCACATCCATCTAATGCCATGATTAAGAATGTGTTATCTATGCCTCTTGTCTAAACTTTGCACGGTGTGTAAGCACAAGGGAGACACCCTCAAAATTTAATATTTCTAACATAGACCTTGCTTGAAGACTTGTATAAAGTTTAAACAAGTTTTCATGTACTGTATGAAAAGAAGGCTTTGCTATACGTCACATTTATATTCAACCAGCAACTACTTTTGGTGTAAATGCCAGACATAAAATTACGTAAAAACCGGTCGAGCTCTTTCAAACGTGAAATAAGGGGAGGACACAGGAACCCCTACCAATTATGCGAAAAGAAGCAATTGGTAACATTAAAGCCTTCGTTCTTCTACGATGTTACGCGGCATAATTTGGTTGGCTGGTCATGGAAGTTTCGCGACGAACTATCAGGTCCATCTTCTGGGTTGCCCACAAAGGTTGATAAAAAAACTACTAACCTACGCGGCGTTAATATCCCAGAAAGGCGAAGGCCTTAATTACGTCGTGGCGGAAGCCTGAAATCTCTTCTAGTTACACCGGTATGCTTCAATGATACAGAAAATACAGTCGCATGTAGCTCTAAAAATCAAAAATAGCACATCATCTGTAACATGCGGACCTATAAACAATAAAACCCCCATTTAATATGTGCGCTGCATCTACCAGTCTCACTTGCAAATATACGACTCATTAAACAACAAAAATTTTAGAAAGTGCTGCTGCCCACTCATGTCCCTTGGGAGGAGGGAGTGCGCAAACTGTGCGCCTGCCCACGGGCAGAAGAGTCGAAGGGGCAGCAAAACAAATATTTTCAACCGAAAATAAATTTTCTGGGCTTAAAAATTTTAAAATATTTAGCCAAATAGAGGCAAAATCCATAAACATGTTTTTTAAAGTATATACTTTTTGTTAGGCCCGGTCATTTTGATTCCTCCTCCCGGGGCGCAAAATGAAACCTAGCTACGCCCCTGTTCCTACCTAACCATTTCACATAGCTGCAGTAGGTTCGTGTACTTGTCATGAAAGTTCGAATATTCGATTTCGAATGTTTTTAACTGGCAAAGCTGTCGGGATTGCTCTATTCCTTCTTTAACTTTGGATATAAATGGGATGGATGTTCAACGCCAAGCCCCGGCCGCTTTACCCCCGGGAAAGAGACCTGGCGCAGTAGGCCGGTTAGACCCCAGGGCCGGTCTGGAAGGCGGAGTAAAAACTCGCCCCCACCGGATCCGATCACCGGACCGTTCAGTCCGTAGGAGGTCGCTATACTGGTACGCTATCCCGGCCCGTTATGCAGACGTATATAAAAGAACATCATATGATAGGAATGTCCTACTAATTGAAGTATGTGATATATTTCAACCACACTGTTTTTTATTCGGGTTATATATTGTGGGTATAGGCACAGTATTTCTTAAGAACTGTGAAAAGCAAGGCAGGAAATTCAATTATTTTAATATCAAATATATTTGCGGCTACCCTCCATATCTTCAGACCGTCTCCTGCAAAAGCATCCTAAGAAAGCTCCAAGTCTGTTGACATGGACCCAGTTATTATGGCGAAGTTTCTTTCACACCTGAGAATTTTCAGCAGTCCGTTACTAATTTTACTTGTGCTTCTTTTTCTTCTTCTTCTCTTCCTCCTCCTCCTTCAACAACGGCTCGACAGCCCGCGTCAAACTCTGGCTTCTTCAACAGTTCGCCTGCACATATCTCTGTCCCCTGCTAAAGTAGTCAGTTACGGTGGAGATCATTTTGCAGTTTCTCGTCGAAGAAACTACTTGTGTGAAATATTCCGTGGCAGGTGCCGTAACATACAGACGACCAATTCATAAACGTAAGACAGTCGAAAAATTCTTTACAGCCGACTAACGATTGACCGCCCATTCATCGACGTTTCGACCACCCCGGAAATTATTGATCAAATTCACGAGATTATCTTGGAAGACCGCCGGATTTCGGATAAATCAATAGCTGAGCAACTAGGCATCTCACATAAGCCGGATGGGTCTATCATTCATGAAGATTTGGATATGCGGAAGCCTCCGCGAAGTGGTTCCCCAAATGCCTGAAAGCGGATCATAAACGTCAACGGTTCCAGTCGTCTGAGCAACTTTTGGAATTTTTTCCTTAGGCGTGATCCAAATGATTTTCTGTCGGGCGCGAATGGGGACCATGGACGAAACCTGGTTATATCACTATGACTTGGAGACGAAGCAACAATCAATGGAGTGGCGGCATAGCAGTTAACCCCGCCCCAAAAATTCCGAGTGCAAAAATCCGCTGAAAAATTTCTCGTTTCGATTTTTTGGGATCAAGATGGCATCCTCCTCATTATCCTCCAAAGGGCCAAACTATCAATGCGGAGTATTACTCATCTCTACTGCTGCAACTGAAGAACATTTTGAAGGAAAAACGCGGCGAAAAGCTCACCAAGGTTGTCTTGTTCTTGCACGACAATGCCCCGGCTCACCGGGTGCTTGCAACCCGGAAGAAACTGGCCTACCTGGACTTCCAATGTCTTGATCACCCACCCTATACTCCGAATCTGGCCCCGTCGAACTACCACAAGTGCCCTGGACTGAAAAAAAAAAATTGACAATTTGCTTTTCTTTCCGACCCAGAGGTCATTGCTGCGGCGTTGAACCGGTTGGACTAAATAACTTCTGAATTTTTTTTGTTAGCTTGCAAAAGTTAGAGCAAGGGGCTAAGAAGTTTATTGACCTTCGTGGGGAGTGTGTTGATAAATCCCGAGTTTGGCCGCTGTAGAATTTTCCTTCTTGGTCGGGCTAAGGACTTATCAAACCCCTCGTACTACACCGCCATATGCGAGTGAGTACCGTAATTAGACTGTTCACTCATTGTGCTTCCCTGTGTGAAGAAGTTCTGTATACAGTACTTCGAGTGATCTGTGTGACTGGCAGCGTTCAGGATGGCTCTCGGTCACTAGATACTTCTACCAAATATGAGTGATTTCATATGTCGTTCTGGTGAACTGCACATCGTTTTTAGGCACTTTTCGCAATTAGCTTCGTCATGTCTGTCCGTCTGTCCGCAAGGAAGAACTCGGCTCCCACCGGACGGATTTTTATGAAATTTGGTATATAAGTATTTTTCTAAAATGTCCCGAGAAGATTCCAGTTTAATTAAAACCTGATAATAATAACGGTACTTTACATGAAGACCAAATCACATATTTGATCATATCTCGCTCAGTTTTTCTTACAATTATAAATGTATCAGACAAATATGTAGAGAAAATCAAAACACTTCTGTATGTTCAAAAGTTATTTTTTTCAAATAAACGTAACATTGAGGCGCGTTCGGGCAACGATTGTTGCAGTGGAATAGACAATAAGTGCTACTTATTGTGAGTGTGTGTTTGTGGCCTTAGGTATCCAGCATGCAATGCGCATGCGCCATATTTTCATCTGTGCCGTCCAGCTGTACCACATTTTTTCACATTATCTCATACACAGCACGATTTTCAGGAGAAAGTATTGAACATGAAGGTAGTACTTTGATTTTCTGCAGAACATTTGTCTGAAAAGTTTTTAATTCTAAGAAAAATTGAGCGAGATATGATAAAAAATGCATATTGGTCTTCATGTAAAGTACACGTTATTGTTGTCTGATCTTAATGAAACTTGAATTTTCACGGCACATTTTCGCAAAATACTCACATATCAAATACCACGAAATTCCGTCTGTTTGAAGCCGAGTTGTGCCACGCGGACGGACAGAAGCACATGACGACGCTAACGGTCGCTTTACGCAATTTTGCGAGGGCGCCTTAAAAACCAAACCATTAACCCAACTAACAACTCTCGTGGCCACTTACCAAAAAGAGGGATGTTAAGTGATGCACCAGCATTGTTGACAAGGATGTCCACCCCTCCGAGGTTGTCCTTGACCCACTTGAAGGCCGTTTCAATATCAGAATTTTTGGTAACGTCACACTTGACCGCGTACAGTTTACCTGTCTCCGACTGCAGAGATTTGGACAGTTCCTGGCACACAGTAAGCATCGCCAGTATTAGTATGAATATGTTTTACTACATCGCGTCGTGCAGCCTGATGCAGGGCTACCAACATCTTGCATGTTGACCTTCCCTCCATCGTATGAGTCACTTGACGGTGTCCTAGCAAACGACCATCAGTCTTCAGCCTCTGGCACATGACGATCTATGGACGAGACTACACGGCTTCATATTCCACAACAGAGCAGTCATCTTAGTGTTCGCCTTCCTCTCATGGCGTGGCTAGCGTCTCAAAATTACGTTGACACAATACAATATTTTACCCCTTCTTGCAAATGTGAAATTTGGTGGCTGCACAGCGGTTGGTATCCGGATCATGACCGCTTACTTCAGTGGCCTAGATAAGGGCTCGGGGGCCACCCAATAAATATTAGGGAAGGTGCACCCAGAATTGACAGAATACTGCCGTCTGTCAGAAAAAAAGTCAACCAGCCGGAAAACATTGCAACACATTCTGAAATTGTAAAGGTGTAGGCGACCTCCCTCACCGCGGGTTCTGAGTAGACGTTATCTAACTTTTTGACTCGCCAAGGCTAGTGCCGAAGGTAAATGAATCCCGTAGGAAACGAACGTTTAACGTGACCCTGAGGCGCTTTCGTGTGTTTCACTGTTTACGGTTGGCCACCATACAGTTCAATATACTAGCTTCACACGTGATTTGTTTATCACAGTTTGCATACCAATTAGAGGATGTTATTATTATTATTATTATTATTATTATTATAGTAAGCTTTATTTATTTTAAAAACCTTCTATGCGTGTACGTTGACTTGGTTTTTTCCGAATTTATCGGCCATAACTAAACACAAAATTTGGGTGAGACAATGTTTTCATAAAGTCTGACTGTATTTTTCCTGTAGTTATCGTTCATGCAATCTGCGTCAAAAAACTCGACATTGCATCCGGTCGAAGCAGTAAGTTTTAATCATTATTATTCTACTCATGTTTTGCCTTACTTCCTCGTCATACATGTCGAATATTCATTGCGCTGTGGTCTGTGGCCTGTCTGGTTGCACAAATGTTTTGTTATTTGTCTTGCAAACTGCAGTTTTTTGGAGGGAGCGGATATAGATCTTTTTACATTGTATATGTATTATTACAATTTTCCATTATTACACTTTTTACAACTATGTCTAAAACATTCCTTATAATTTCAGGAAAAAATTCTGGGAGGTATTATCGTAAAATACTTTGCTCTTTTTCTGATACTTTGTCTGGTTTCAGACAAATTTCGCTAAAAGTCTCCAATATAAAATGTCACGAAAATCCTTGCAGTGGGAACCGAGTTGTTTCTTGCGGACGGACAGACAGACATGATGGAGATAGCAGTCGATTTTCGTATCAGTCAATGTACGTAACAATGTGCACAGGTGCAGAACACGCTGCCACACCCACTTACACTTTCATAGCTTGGTACAGGTACAGTTTAACCTTATAATGTCACCTTACACTGCACACTCACCTCCACCCTTTCCACCCTGCGTGCCAGTCCGACCACTTTGAGCCCCTTCTTGGTAAGTTCTGCAGCGATGGCTGCTCCAATGCCGCTGCTTGCTCCTGTTACCACAGCAACACGACCTGACCAGCGCTCCATCTGAAAGCCACACAGCAGTATCTCTCTTAACTAACAACACGCTGTATATTGGCAGTTAAGTGACATTTCCTGCAAGTCTCCCTTCCCTGTACACATGTCTGCGTATTCAGAACTGTCACTAATGCTTCCCATCTGTGCTGTGTCGTGGCAAACCCCATTGAAATATGGATACAAGTTTCCCGCGTCTGAAAATACTCAGACTTCAAAGTTCAAAGCCGAAGACACAATTAGCAGCTTCCTTCGAAACGTCGGTATGTGTCAGTGCTATAAAATCACATCCCAGAGTAATGTAAATTCTTATTCACTGCCGCACTAACCTAAAAACTCAGACAGCAAGACCGTTTGTTTATTGCATCTAACTGATTGGAACAGAATTCCTTCTGGAACAGCAAAATCTCTGTCACAGAATTCAACGGCTTCTGCTGAACTCGACCGTTCGCTGTCTACTTCACAAGAGCCAAACGTATGCACACGCCCTAATGATAAGCAATGTCGACTTACCTCTGCCAGATGATCTTCTGAAATGAGATCACGGCGCGGCTGAATGCTGCTCTTAAACAGATAGTCCTTTATCTTCGTCACAGTGACTCAGCATTTTTTCCAATGTCATGATGAGTTTTGTTACTTGGCAGTCTTGCGTAGTTATGGTATCTGAAAATTGCTGGAAACAGAAAGCTGCACATTTGGTGTGTTGCTGTTGTCTTCCGTTAGGTAACCGACTCAGTCATAGGTCAGTCCATATTATAATTATAGTATATCCTAGCTGAATACTGCGGGTGCGGCTCGCGGTGAAAACTAAGTAGGCGAAAGTGTTGCACCTTGGGCCCTTTTTCATTTTCAGTCATTAGCCATTGCTCTGCCATCTATCATCAAATATAGAAACTATTACTCCTTACTTTAAGATTTGTCCGCCATAAGCAGTTTGATTCATAATCTGTGTTCGGTGGAAGGTTGCTCACTGTTTAGCACGATTTGGAAATGTTTAACATGTAATGTAATTTTTCAAGAAGTGAGTTACAAAGTTTTGTGTTCCACTGTTTTTACTTCTTTTATGATTTAAGTCACAGATGAGAACTGACTGTTTATGCTCTTTTATACGATGCAGACTGTTGCGTGCTAATTTAACATAACTATTAAATTTCTGTTATTATTCCTTGTATGGTCTATTGTTGTACCATGGACCATCATGTCACGTTGTACCTTGGGTCATGAGCCAAGTTTCAACATATTACAGTACAATCAGGATAAAAATTTATTTTGTTCTAGGAGCATTCCAGGAAGTCAGTCAGAAAAGATCGATCCAGCAGCCGTAGGACATGTCATAAAAGATGTAATTAATAGCAATTTAAAAGTAAGGATACAGCAGTATAATTTTGGAATTTCAAAATTTACACAAACTCGATTAAATTTCAAGTTTAAGGAACCCGTACTGAATTTGAGTACAGAGCAGGAAATGATGTTAAGAAAATTGTAGTGGCACACAGGAATTTGAATTTGTTGAGTATTTCAAACAGGCTGACAAATTACATTACGGTCAGACAAAGAAGGAAACTCTCAGACTTACGTTTTTGTATGGTAAAGAAAATGATGTGATTATGCCTGACGGTTGGATAACGAACGTATGTGCAGGTAATATGTGGCTCAGGGGTCTAAGGAAAAGTCACTTGTCCTTGTGTATGAGAAATCCTGAAGCTTCTAGTTTCACTCGATCTACAGGTTTTAATCGTGAAAATATGATAGAATGTTTTGAAAATTTATAGGAACACAACACACAATTTTCAGCTAATAAAATCTGTAACGTAGATGAGACTGGCAATTCTACTGTTCACGTTTCTCCCAAAATTATCTGTGCTAAGATAATCAAGCAAATGGGGAGTGTGGGGAATATCACAACGATTGTGGATATAAATGTTTTTCGTCCGGTGTTGATATTTCCAAGTGTGCATTTAAAGAACGACATGCTGAGTGCTGCGTCTACAGTTTCAATTGGAGGTGCAAACCCAACATTTTGGTCAAATTAGAGGTTCGTTGTTGACTATCTGAAGCATTTTATCGCATATGAAATGTCTGGTAAGGAAGACACATTTCGCTTGATTTTGGACAAATTTGATCCTCAATTGTCAATCCCAGCCATCATTGTGACAAAACAAAATGACATATCCTTGATTACCCTGCCGCCCCATACTTCACATAAGTTACGGCCATTGGACTGCACCATCTTTGATCCATACGGAACATATGGCAATACTTCCCTTAATGACTGGATACTCTCAAACCCAGACAAACCTTCAACAATCTACAGTGTTGCAGTCATTATTGGAAAATCTGTCGGCAAGGCATTTGTCAAACATAACGTTGAAAAGAGGTTTCATATGACAGGAATTTATACCCTAAATGAAAATATTTTTGAAGAAGAATTCCTATCCTCCTGTGTCACTGACAGATATTAGATTCAGGTAAATGAACCAGCCAGTGCTTCTTTAATTTCCAAGGACACCAGTGAGGAAGGAATATCAGCTGGATTATTGAAAGTGTCCGCAGAATTAATAAGAACCTTCCGTAAAATGGAGCAAGAAAAATGGGGGAAGAAAACTTGGGAAAAACAGGATCCACAAAGACATGTCAGAAAATACTGAAAGTAAATACCAAAGAGCCCAAACGAGTCAAAGAAAGTTTTTAGGGAAAACATTTGAGAAGGAAACCTTGAAGAAGTAGTTGATTGCTTTTGACAGCTGTGAAGAGGTGCCTTAAGAGTTTCTATACGCAGAACTGATTGTGTGTTAGTGGGTGCAAAAGAACTTGCAAATGTTGCTGAAAAGTTCTGCAGTTGGAGAAGTTGCAAGAGGGAATTTTATTTTAATAATGCTGACAGGGAAAGAGAAAATGTTATTAAAAAACTGAAGTAATGAATGAATTAAATGGCTTTGAAGTTGGAATCTGGCATTGCAGACTGCTGGAAATCAACAGAAAATTGCAGACGGCTAGAGATCTACAGTAATTTGCAGAAGGCTGGAGGTCAACAGTAAATTGCAGACGGTTAGAGATCACCAGTAAATTGCAGACGGTTCGAGGTCAAAAGTAAATTGCAGACGGTTGGAGATCAACAGTAAATCGCAGAATGTTCGAGATCAACAGTAAATTGCAGACGGCTAGAAATCAACAGTAAATTACAGAAGGATGGAGTTCAACAGGAAATTGCAGACTGCAGAAGATAAAGAGTAACCGGCAGAAGGCTGGAGGTCAACAGTAAAGTGCAGACGTTTGGAGGTCAACAGTAAATTGCGGACTACTGGAGATCAACAGTAAATTGCAGACGGCTGGAGATCAACAGTAAATTGCAGAAGGATGGAAGTCAACAGTAAATTGCAAAAGGTTGAAGATCAACAGTAAATTGCGGACTGCTGGAGATCAACAGTAAATTGCAGACGGCTGGAGATCAACAGTAAATTGCAGAAGGATGGAGGTCAAGAGGAAATTGCAGACGGCTGGAGATAAAGAGTAAATTACAGAAGGCTGGAGATCAACAATAAATTACAGACGGTTGGAGATAAACAGTAAATTGCAGACGGCTGGAGATAAACAGTAAATTGAAAACAGCTGGAGATCAAAAATAAATTTGCAAACGACTGGAGATCGACAGTAAATTGCAGACGGCTGGAGATCAACTGTATAATGCAGACTGCTGGAGATCAATAGTTAATTGCAGAATGCTGG
>Ga0099364_10015199_pt1 | contig 10165 bp, 4 predicted proteins | sample TergutTh196P3_FD_73070 | JGI IMG/M metagenome (GOLD analysis project Ga0099364, IMG submission 73070) | Microcerotermes parvus P3 segment gut microbial communities from Pointe-Noire, Republic of the Congo - Th196 P3 | ecosystem: Host-associated > Arthropoda: Insects > Digestive system > Gut ...
AGAAAATGTAAGAATAGGTGTGCTCCATATTTCTGATCCTTTCACTGAAAGTTCAGGATATGCCTATGCCCATCAAATGGGCATTAACCAGATGCAGCAGAACATGGGCCTTGAATCCAACCAAATACTTTACAGAAACCATGTAGACTATTCTGACCCCCAGTCTGTCGAAAGTGCCATTCGGGAGCTTATTGCCAGAGGGACCAACATCATCATTGCCACAAGCTGGGGTTATATGGAAACTTGCGAAAAACTTGCCGAAGATTACCCTTCGGTTATTTTTGCTCATGCCTCAGGCTACCGGAATAACGATACAAATTTTACCAACTACTTCGGCAGGGTTTATCAGGCTCGTTATCTGTCCGGCATTATTGCCGGTAAAAAAACCCAGACAAATAGAATAGGTTATGTGGCTGCCTGGGGCAAAGGGAACAGCGAGGTAACCGGGGGAATTAACGCCTTTGCACTGGGAGTAGAAAGAGTTAATCCTGATGCCAGAGTCTATGTCAAGGTTACTCATAGCTGGTTTGACCCCATGGGAGAAACAGCGGCAGCACGGGACCTAATTGCCATAGGCTGCGATATAATTTCCCAACATGTAGATACGGCCAATCCCCAGATAGAAGCGGAAAGAGCCGGTATTTGGGGTATCGGTTATAATACCGATATGAGCCTTGATGCTCCCAACGCGGTACTCACTTCTGTAATTTGGCATTGGGGCGCATACTATGAATTTCTGGTGCAAAGCATCATTGATGGCAGCTTCACTACTGCACCCTGGTATGGTTCCCTGGCAGAAGGCATAATTAATATTACCCCTTTAAACAGAATCATACAGACAGAGCCTGAAACCATACTCATTTTAAATGAGGAGCGTCAGCGCATTGAATCTGGAGCTTTTGGTGTTTTCGAAGGTATTATTGAGACCAATGATGGCAGATTTATCGGCAGGGAAGGTGAAAGGCTTTCGGATAGAGATGTCCAATTCGGCATCGACTGGTATTACCGCACGGTTAATGAACTATAGGGAAGAGAGAAGGGAGAAAAGTGAAAAGAGAAGAGAGAAAAGCAAAGAAAATTATCCTCCTATTCTTATTTTTAATTTCTCTTTTTTCATTCGGCTGTATGCTTACAGGATGTAACCGACAGCAGCAGGAAGTTGTATGGGAGCCGGGAGTTCCTTTTCCGAGGGAAAGTATAGTAATCGGCGCTATTTATCCAAATGAAATAAATAGCGATTCTCTTTTTGATCAGGCACAGCATAGGGGAATTTTGGAAATGCAAAGGAGAATTGGACTTGAGGATTCCCAAATTATTCGCAAGACCAATATATTTACAGGAGATCCGGTTGCATCGGAAGGGGCTATACGGGACTGCATTGCAGATGGAGCCAATGTTATCATAGCCATGAGCTGGGGTTATATGGACGTATGCGAAAGGCTGGCACTGGAATTCCCCAATGTCATTTTTGCACATGCCACCGGTATTAGATACAATGACCGTAACTTCACCAATTATTCCATTAGACTTTACCATGGCCGCTACCTTTCAGGCATAGCGGCAGGCTTAACAACACAAACCAACAGGATTGGCTTTGTGGCTGCCAGGGGAAGGGACAACAGCGAAGTAAGCTCCGGGCTTAACGCCTTTGCCATGGGTGTGGCATCAGTAAATCCCGATGCCCGCGTATACGTACAGGTAACCCATAGCTGGTACGATCCCATGGGAGAAACCATTGCAGCCAATGCTCTTATAGCAGCTGGTTGTGATATCATTACAGCGCACGCAAACACCCCTGCAGCTCAAATTGCTGCACAGAGGGCAGGTGTATTGGCTATCGGCTACAACGCGGATATGAGTGGGGCTGCACCGGATGCAGTAATTACCTCGGTGGTTCTTAACTGGGAAGCCCTATATACACGTTTCCTGCAAAGCGTTATTGACGGGACCTTTATTCCCAAGACTAATTTTTACGGCCTTGCGGAGGAAGCGATTGATCTCACTCCTTTTAATAGAGATATTACTCCTTTGGGCGCGGAAACAGCAGTTCTCGCGGTACGGCAGAATATTTTGCATGACAATTTTAATATCTTCGAAGGTGTTCTGCAAACCAACGACGGAAGTACTGTAGGAGAAACAGGACGGACTCTCTCTGATGAGGTTATTCTTAGCGGCATAAATTGGTATTACTGGAATGTTATTGAACAGTAAAAAATTTAATATACTTTGCAACCTTTCTGTTGTTATTGACTCTAAACATTTGATGAAAGATCTCAATACAGAAAAGACACTGGGGGGACTCTGTCTTGCCGTATCTCAGCACTACGGAGATAAACCGGCACTTACCATCTTTCGGGATGGTCAACAGGATGAATGGATTAGTTACCGGATATTGGGGCTTCGCGCCCGGCAGTTCGGTCTGCATCTAAAAAGCCTTGGTATCTCTCCAGGCGACAGGGTAATGATTTTCTCCGATAACTGCCCCGAATGGCCGATTGTCTATTTCGGCATTGCCCTTGCGGGGGCGGTTTCTGTCCCAATGCTTACAGGCTTTTCTGCCGAACAGGTGGAGAACATAGCCAAACACGCAGGGGTTTCCGCGATAGTCCTTAACCGTGAAATGGCCGCAAAAATCGAGCCGCTTGCAGCTGCGAACCCGGATTTACAGCTCGTTTTTCTCGATAATATCGCAATAGCTGACGCAAATGGAGGCGAAAAAGCTGATTCAGAAGGCATCTTTACAGCCAGCTTCCCTGAGCGCAAACCGGAAGACCTGGCTTCAATTATTTACACCAGCGGTACTTCCGGAAACAGCAAAGGCGTAATGCTTTCCAATTTAAACTTGATTTCCTGTGTATATTCATGCCTGTCTCTATTGCATATTGTACCCAATGACCGTGTTTTATCAGTCCTGCCCCTGGCTCATGCCTACGAATGTACTGTAGGCATGCTTACCCCGATTTCAGCTGGAGCCAGTATTGCCTACCTTGACCGGGCTCCTTCGCCATCAATATTGCTTCCTGCGGCGAAAGCCTTTCGCCCTACAATAATGTTAACGGTTCCGCTTTTTATTGAAAAAATGTACCGAAATGGTGTAGCGCCCAAACTTGCAAAAAACCCCCTTTACCACTTTCCGCTTACCCGTACTTTGGCAATAAGAATTGCCGGACGTAAGATGAAAGCAGCCCTGGGCGGTAAAATTCATTTCTTTGGCATAGGAGGCGCACCCCTTTCTTCAGAAGTGGATAAATTTTTACACAAGGCACGGTTTCCTTTTGCCATGGGTTACGGTCTTACTGAAGCATCTCCAATGATTGCCGGAGGTCTGCCTTTTACCTTCCCGTTCCGTTCAACAGGCGCCCCCATGGAAGGCGTAGAAGTGCGTATTTCAAACGATGTTAATTCCGATATTGGCGAAATTCAGGTGCGCGGTCCCAATATAATGATGGGTTATTATCAAAACGAAGAGCAGACCCGGGAGGTTTTTACCGCCGACGGCTGGCTTCGAACCGGCGATCTTGGCAACCTTGACAGCGAGGATAAACTTTTCATAAGGGGAAGGAGCAAGGCATTGATCCTCGGCCCCGGCGGCGAGAACATCTACCCCGAGGAAATCGAAGGTTTGTTAAATACATCGGAAATTGTAGAAGAAGCTCTTGTTTACTCAGACGAGAAAGGCGAACTGGTTGCATTAGTCAGACTAACTGATGCCGCAAAGGCCGCGTTATATGCAGTCGAACACGCAGTTGAAGAACTGCGCGGATGGGCAAACAAAAAGCTTGCCAGTTTTTCACGTCTTAGCAGAATTGAGATACGCTGCGAACCTTTCGAAAAGACCCCCACTATGAAAATTAAGCGATATTTATATGCCTAAAGGCAGTCTTGCCTTCAGGCAGCCTTGTCTACAGGCAGCCTATTTTCACCATAAAACCAGGCGTCCACGGTCTTTGACGAAGCCCTGGTCTTTGAGTTTTTCTGCAAAAACGAATGAAGCAGCGGAAACGCCGTTTATCTTCTCAATTACGATTTTTTCCATTGGATATACCGATCTGTGTTTGGGAGAAACGATAAATTCGACCAGTTCAGGGTGAAGGCTTTTCTCCATGGAGAGCTCAAGCAAGGCAGGATCTATTTCCAAATCTTTACCGTTCCTTGTGGACACTGCAATTAATTCCGATCCCTTAAAGCAGATTCTGGAACTGGATAACCTTGAAGGAAGCCTGATATTACCCTTGTCATAAAGGGATTTTAATATGGCATTACCACAGGGGCTTATTGGATCTGCGGCATTCATCCAGTAAAGACCCTGCTCAACTTCCGCCTCTTCCAGATTCCGGACAATGCCGGGGGCTGCAAATTGCAGAGAATCAATGCCACTGAAAAATCGGCCGGCTAAAAGTTCACCAGAGAGCTCCATGCGCCTTATGGAGGGGAGCAGTTTTGCCCAGGAAAAATTCTTTTGTTCGTTCTCTAAAAGGTGACGGAAAAGAATTCCATATCGCTTTAATAATAATCTTACCCTGGCGCGGTTAAGTTCATCCTCGAAAAGCGGATCTTCAAAGCTATCCTCATAGTCACCCGCCAGTGAAAACCAATTACCCCTTACAGGCGGACCTCCCCTCCAGCGCTCACGGATTGAACGGGGTATCCTTGCTCCGGAACGGCCAATCCTTCCTGCCAAAAAAGGGTTTACGGGAGAGGATTCTTTAATTTCATCCAGGGGATTCTCCATGCGAAAGCCCTGTATTGCAGCCAGACGCAAAGGCTCCCATGTATCGGCTGAAAGGTAACCCTGCCACACGGCTTTCCAGAGAGCGGCTGTAACCTCGGCAGAATTCGGGTTTGCCCCTTCTGTCTTGCTGCTTTGGGCTTCCTGCCCCGCTGGAAGCCACGCTTCCTTGATCTGCCAGAAACTTCTGGGTATATCGAAAAACCCCGGCTGTATAAAACAAGGCATAGTCTGAATGCCAGAAACCAGATCCAAATCCTCTGGTGCACAGAAACCTGCTTTTTCTTTTTCTGCCCCATACCAGATGAGGCGGCCTTCCTGTATCTCCCTGTCCAAATATTCCCCACGATAGTCCAGGCAGCGGGCAGGGAAAATCTCCGCCTCCCAAAGTTTCACGGGGGCAGCAAAGCCCGAAAGCAATTCCCAGGGAGACTCCCCCTGCCTTCCCAATAAACCCTGCCTCCGGGCAAGTAAGGGAAGCAGCAGTTTGCCGGGCCTCTCTTTTATCCCTTCCCGGCGTTTTTTTCTTCCTAGCCTTAATAATAGTTCCAGGTTTTCCCTATCGCAGTATAGTTCTTCATCATCATCTCCGATTCGTACCCCGGAAACAACTTCTTCAGCTTCAATTAAGTATGATAATGTCCTCTCTGCTTCCCCGGCGTTGAACCCAAAAATTTCCTTCAACCGGGAAATAGATACAGGTCCCTGTGAGCGAAACCATTGTGCAAGAGCCTTAACACTTATCAATTGGTCAGAAGTCTTAACCCAGTCCCGGTGAACTACGATGTCAAGGCTTGCGCCAGGGTGTCTAATATAGACAAGCTTCCGGCCTAAACTGCGGTCGTTTTTAAGCTCCTCTTTAAGTTCCCGGGGGATATGTTCAATGAGTCTTTCCCATTCTTCTTTGGCATTATCAATTGGAATTACCACCCGCTCCTTCACCCACTCACAGAGGGAAAGTGGATCTTCGGGAGCCCAGCCATCCTTTTCCCGTCTAAGCCTTGCGCAGAAATCTTCAACCAGTTCTTTTTCCAGAGAGGGCCTTGAAGCACCGGGAATCAGGGCTTCGGCAATTGCCAGGTCCGAAAGAGAGGCAGGGCCCTGGGAATTATTTTCACTGGATAAGCTGCGGCGAAGATCCTTACGTTCATCGATTTCATAAAGAAGAGCCCCTGTCTCAAGCCAAACCAGCTCTCTGGAAAAAGGGCTTGGCTTGCGGCTAATAAAAAACGGAAGCCTTATTGTTTCATCCAGAAGCTCCTGGATAAGCAGCCTGAAGCTTTCCATATCAAATTTCTCCTGAAGGCAGCTTCGCAGAGCTTCGGTGACTATGGGAAAACTCTTTAAAGGAGAAACAGAATCAAAGAGCCGCCTGGATTTTTGTCTGGTAATCCAGAGAGGAATCCTTTTCCCGAAGGGTGAGCGGGGAATTAAAAGTGCGGCTTCGGCGCTTTCCCGAAAAGCTGCATTGAATATACCTGAAGATGCGAGTACCTCACCAAGGCAGCGCTCAAGATTTTTTCCCTGGCCAAGACGGCTTAGGCTTTCCCGAATGGTTTTTTCAGCAGTCAGGGGCAGAGTCCTGGGGAGGCGCAGCATGATTGCATTATTGTCTACCGTGGTTTCTACCCGTATATTCCAATGTTCTTCAATATCCCCCATAAGGCAGAGGGAAAGAGGATAGTTAATTCCCAAACCCCGGAAGCTGTGAAAAACGATAAGCCTTGCCTCTGTGCTGCCGGAGGGATCGTCAATAACTTCCACGGGTATACAGGAATGACCAGGCAGAGGGATTTTCTTTTGAAAAGAGATCTGGGCATTCAGGAAAGAATCAAGAGCATCAATTGTTTCGGGAGAAAGGTTTTTCCCCCGGGATAAAACAGCCTTGTTTTGATTTTCGTTTAAGGCGCTCATATAGGCATCCATTATTTCCAAAATTCGCCGTGAAATAACCTTGCCCCTGGTCACTGTATCGGCTCTCCAAAATGGAGTGAAACCCGCATCCCTTACAAGGGGATAAACCTCCACGGCTTCCGGTCCAATTGCGCTGATCCGCCAGGAGCGCCCCCCAAAGTTGAAACAGTCGCCAATCCGGCGCTCAAAAACAAACTCCTCATCAAGCTCACCAATCTTGCTGCCCCCGTCTTCTCCGCTGCCTGCCAGGCGCAAGGCATAATAACCACGGTTAGCTATTACTCCGCCGGAAGTGTAGAGCAATATACGGGTTCCCGCAGCAACCGAGAGAAGGCCCGTCTCGCTGTCCCTGTAAAGACGGCGGGGCAATTCACGGAAGCGCTTTTCGCCAAAGGCTCCACAGAGCATCTGAACTACTGCATCAAAGGTCTCGCGAGGCAGGGTTTTAAATACATAAAAACCCCGGAGCATGGTGAATAAATCATCCTCATAACGATCCGCCTGGGTACAGAGGGATAGAATAGTTTGGGAAAGCACATCCAGAGGATTGTCCAGAGATACACTTTCTTCAAGCTCCCTTTCTTCCACTGCACCTGATATCGCCGCGGAGGCAATAAGGTCAAGGCCGTGGAAAGGAAAAAGTATTCCCCGGCTCTCCTCGCCTACCCCGTGACCGCTTCTTCCCACCCGCTGCAATGCCGATGATGCCGAGAAGGGGCTCCCTGCAAGAATCACTTCGTCCATGCTTCCAATGTCTATTCCCAGTTCCAAAGATGAAGTAGCAACCACACAGGGAATGCTTCCCTCTGCAAGAGCTTTTTCTGCAGCCCTGCGTAAATCCCTGGAAAGGGAGCCGTGATGGGTAAATGATAAAACCTCACCGGCGGTCTGATTTATCAAATAACAGATCCGCTCCGCCCGCCGCCGGGAATCGGCATAAATTAAAGTGCTGCGGTTCTTTCGTATACGTTCTATGGCAAAGGCGATAAAAGTATCGTAGCGTTCTCCGAAATCGTCCCGGTCTTTTCCTTTTTTTATTTTCTCCTGAATAACCTTTTGCCGGGTTTCGTCCGTATCTCCTTCCGGGAACTCTACCCTAAATGAAATTTTCTTTTCGATGGGCGGAGCCACGATACAAACAGCTCTCTTTTCATGAACTCCTCTTGCATTTGTTTTTAACCCTCCGGCGAATTCCGCCGCTGCTTCCGGGGGATTCACCGTAGCGGACAGAGCAATACGCTGGAACTCCCCTGCAATAAGTGAAAGTTGATCTATCTGGCATGAAAGAAAAGCCCCCCGCCGGTTTCCCAGGCTTGCATGTATCTCATCAAGTATCAGGCAGCGCACATGGGAGAGATGTTCCCTGGCGCGGCGGTTTAGAAGGAGTATTGCAAGGCTTTCCGGGGTCGTTGCCAGTATGGAAGGCGGCGTAGTCAGAAAGCGCCGTCTCTCGGTCTGGGTTGAGTCACCTGAACGGGTCTCTACCCGAATTCCAGGGAAAGCCTGGTTCGACTTTTCAAAGTGGTTCCTTATCCCTTCCAGCGGGAATTGCAGATTGCGTTTAATATCTTCGTTCAAAGCCTTAAGCGGCGACACATAGAGCACCGAGAGCCTGTCAGCGGGATAAGTGCCGTCAGCCAGGCAGGAAAGAGCAGAGAGAAAACCCGTCAGGGTTTTCCCGCTTCCGGTGGGCGCAATGGCGAGCACATTCTTCCCTTCGGCAATAAGGGGCCAGGCTTCTTCCTGTACCAGCGTTGCCTTGCCGTAAGTTTCGCCGAACCATTGCTTAATCAAAGGATGAAAAGGTAGAGCCATTGTTATAGTATAACATATCGCTACAGCCAGCCCCAGACATGGATGCTTAACTTTTACGTAACGTTTATGTTAATATTAGGATAATGATAAAAAATTCGATAATGGCTTTTTTTCTGCTTTTCTTAATAGGTACCACCCTATGCCCGGCACAGGAGGCGGATATTTTCTGGAACGGCATTGGAAAAACTGCATCTTTTGGCAAACCTTTTTGGGCGGACTTGCATTCAACCTTGATTAGAGCAGAAATTGCCAATGCAACAAACAGCCCTGATTATGATTGGGGAGTTCATAATTCAAGTAATCGATTTTATGTTTTTGCAAATATAGGTGTAGACATACCAGTATGGTCAGGCAGTATTACAAACTCCAGGCATGGCTTAAGTCTAACCCTGCCAGTAATGGTCGATATCTGGTTAGACTTTTTTGAACGGACAACATCGCCGATCATCAACACTTCCTACCGCTTTGGCTTTTTCGAAACCAACTTTATTTACCGCCTGCCCTCCCCTATTACAGTTTTACCAATTTACAACTGGTCTATAAAATATTCACCAATCAAACATGAATCTACGCATATCGGAGATGAGCTAGCGATTTACAGAAAAGATCTGGGCCTGCCAATAACAAGGGTGGACGTTGTTACTAATTATACAGAACTCATTTTTACCTTAAACGATCCTGATGGCCAGGCTCGTTCCAATCACGGTTTTAAGTTCGGTATTATGTTTAATTATAAGATTATAGAAGGCTGGTATACCGTTTTGGAACAAGAAGCGGATCCCGATGCTATTGAACCAGGTCTCTTTCCCTTTGAATTTCATTTACAATACCAGTATCAGTCACCGCTTTTTTCACGGGGCTTTCAGATGATTGCTTCGGCGGAGTACCGTCTAAGACAGCGTTATAAATACTCATTTTCTCATCCCGGATTGGAGGATAATGAAAATCCATATCTTGTGAACAGCTTCAATATCATGGCAGGCATTAGATACGATAACAGGTCAGGTAATTATTTTTCAAAAATCGGCGTCGGCGCCCGTCTTTATTACGGGCTAAATCCATACGGTCAATTCCGATCAATGCCTGGTTTTAGACAATTTGGTTTAATGGCTATCTTTGAATAAAGGTTCAAGGTGAGTGCTCAACTCAAAGGTTTGAGTTGAGCTTGGAAATGTCTTAACACAGGCGGCTCCCAGATTATCTTATAGCCCTTGACCTTATCCGCCCCCTTGTTTATTGCAATCAACGCTTCTGCCATGATGTCAAAATGCGCCTGGGTATAGACCCGGCGGGGAATTGCAAAACGGGTGAACTCAAAGGTCGATTTTAGCTGCTTGCCTGTGTCGGGATCATTGCCTAGCATATACGATCCTATGTCGCAAGTGCGTATCCCGGCCTCTCTGTAAAGCTCAACAGCCAGAGCCTGCCCTGGATACTCGTTGTAGGGGATATGAGGGAACATGGACTTTGCATCGACAAAAACTCCGTGGCCGCCGACAGGTGACTGGTAAACAATTCCGGCATCATCCAAAAGGCTTGCAAGGTATTCAACCTGACCCACCCTGTACTTCAGAAAATCTTCGTTTATACCTTCGTAGAGCCCGATAGCAAGAGCTTCCAAATCACGGCCTGAAAGTCCGCCGTATGTGAGGAAGCCTTCATAACAGATGGTGTTTGCTTTGCAGAGCTGGAAAAAATCCGCATCAT
>Ga0099364_10015200_pt1 | contig 10165 bp, 8 predicted proteins | sample TergutTh196P3_FD_73070 | JGI IMG/M metagenome (GOLD analysis project Ga0099364, IMG submission 73070) | Microcerotermes parvus P3 segment gut microbial communities from Pointe-Noire, Republic of the Congo - Th196 P3 | ecosystem: Host-associated > Arthropoda: Insects > Digestive system > Gut ...
GCGGAACGTTGACGACAGGATCGGTAACATTTACTGTAACTACGGCTAATGTAGCCAATGGTCAATCGGGCACTGTAACATGGTTTACAACCTCTGCCGGAACTACTTCAGGTAGTGTGCCAATAGGAGTAACATCTTCTGTTACAGGCGTATCTAACAACTCGGCAACCGTAACCATGACCGCTACGGCGGCAGCGGCGGCGGGCAGCTACTATTTCAAGGTAACGATTGACGGAGTAACGTCCGCTGTGGCTACTCTAACGGTAAGCGCGCCAACATACGGGCATACCGGCTTTACCGGCATACAACTTTCAGCAGGTGTCTATTGGAAATATCAATGGAGTATTTATAACGATAATAGTCGAAGCTACAAAATACCTAGCGAATATAGGCACGGGTATTTTACGGTTACTCTTGGCGATCCGTTAAGCAGAATGGTTGACGGCAAGGAACTTGTGTTTTATAAAACCACAATTACTACAACAATTTTTGTGGAAGACCAATCGCAATGGGATTATGAGAACCAAAAATGGTACGAATACGAAGATGAATGGAGCAATGTATATCCTCCGGATATATATATTGATTATAAATATCCGTTTAGCGGCATGGAACAATGTGAATATTTGGGCATAAGAGGCGGTATTTTATACGGCATGTATTACTGTAACGAAGCTGGAGACTATAAGCATTATATTATTTTTAGTTCGCAAAAAGGTATCATCAGCGAGGGCTTTATAGGTTCTTTCAACAACGCGGAATACGTTGACTGGGCGGCAAATATTGACAATGAGAGTAACAACGCTTATTCGGGGAGCGGCGTGGCTCTCTCCAATTATGGAGGTTCTTTTTATTCCGGATGCCAATGGATAGAAGGTCATTTTATTTGCACCGGCGGTGTCTCTCATTCGTCAAACAGTGAGATGTATGAGTATTATTTACCGGGCGTTGGTTTTTGCGGACTTTACTTACATTCCAGAGTCCTCATTCCCAGCTACGCCATAAACACTCATACCACCAGCAAAGTCTGGCTTGTAGAAACAAATATCAAATGAGTTGAAAGTGGAAAATTGAAAATTAGCCCGCTTTGCGGGCTTTTTTGTTGTGGGGTTAGTGGTTAAAGGTAGAGACGTTGCACGCAACGTCTCTACCTTTTTTTCCCCAATAGAGTTCCATTTGGCACGATTTTTGTGGTGCATTATATATAACGTCAGTTGCCATAATGTGACTGACGATGCGTGAGCTATGGGGTTTTTTTATTTCTCGACCCATCTAATTTGTGGCAAAATAACCAAATCAATAAAAAAAGAATAACTTTGCATTTTTAATTTTTTATAACGTTTTTATGAATAAATTTCTATTAATTTTTGTTACAGCCGCTCTAATCATGTCGGGATGCAGGAGTCGTACCGCTGAAATTTCGGGCGTTTTGGTAAATCCGATTGCCGGACAATACATTTATTTAGACGAATTTCTTCCCACGCAGTTTAAAAGAATTGATTCGGCATTAATTGGTTCGGACGGTAAATTCAGTTTTAAAAATGACGTAACTACGCCGTCTTTTTACGTACTGAGACTTGACAACAACAATTTTCTTTTAATGCTTCTCGAACCCGGCGATAATATAGTAATGAGTTCGTTTTATGATTCACTCAACTATCCGTCATCGCTTAGCGGGTCAAAATCAACCGAGTTGATGGTTGAATATAACAGTGAATTAAAAAACACGATTAAAAAAATTAGTTTGCTTAGCAGCATATATATGGAGAATATTAACAATCCTGAATTACACAATGTTATGGATTCGCTTGTTAATCTTTCGCAAATCTATATGAGCGAAATAAACAGTTATACCAAAAGTTATATTGACCGTAATCTGACTTCGCTTGTAAGCCTTGTAGCTCTTTATCAGCAGGTTGCCCCCAATGCTTCTATTCTGGATCCTGTTCAGGATTTTAAATATTTTCTTAAAGTTGATTCTTCGCTATCAAAAAATTATCCCAATAATGAACATGTTAAGTCTTTGCATGAGCAAATTACGGAGATGGCATGGATCATTGAAAGCAGAATGTCGGATAATGAAGTTCTTAGCGGTATGGAAGTTCCCGATATAGCGCTTCCAACGCCGGACGGCGATATTGTGAGGCTTTCATCGACAATAGGATCGATTGTTTTGCTCGATTTTTGGGCTGCGTGGTGTCCGCCGTGCAGAGCGGAAAATCCGAATCTGGTAAGCGCTTACGATAAATATCATGAAAAAGGATTTCAAATTTATCAGGTATCGTTAGACCGAACTAAAGAGGCATGGGTACAAGGCATTAAAGATGACAAACTTGAGAGATGGATTCATGTCAGCGATTTACAATACTGGAATTCGTCGGTTGTGAGGCAATATAATATACAAGGTATTCCGCACAGTTACCTTCTCGACAAAGACGGACGGATTATTGCTACAAACCTGCGAGGCGAAGCGCTTGAGATGAAACTTGCGGAAATATTTCAATAACATATTAAAAAAACAAATTAAATGAAAAGAGTTTTATTTCTGACAGTTATAATTATCGCATGTTTTGGTTGCGTAAAAAAGGGATCTCTAAAAATAACGGGCAGCATTCCTGACCTGACATCGGGATATATATATGTTACAAGAATTGAACTTAATATTCCGATACTGATAGATTCGGTAAAAATCAATAAAAACGGCTTTTTCAAGATAAATATAAAAGCGTCTGCCCCCGATTTTTATCAGGTGTCGCTTAACGCCGACAACTTTATTACCCTTTTGGCAAAACCGGGCGAAAAGATTAATCTTATATTTACCGGCTCTCAACTTTTTGACAATTACATTGTTGAAGGTTCGGAAGATTCTGAGAAAGTCAGATACATCGACCAGTCTTTGGTTGATACAAGAAAGAGGCTTGATTCTTTATCGGTAGCTTACGAAAAAGCATCGTCCGAGCCGGATTTTGAAACAACAGGTCCGGAACTGGAAAATATCTATTACGATATAATCAGGCAACAGCGAAGAACAAATATTGAATTTATTCTCAATAACTTAACCTCTTTATCGTCAATAAAAGCCATTTATCAGAAGATAGATCCTGATACTTATGTATTGTATGAGCCCAGAGACCTTCAGTATATGAAACTTGCTTCCGACACACTTCGCAAATATTATCCAAACTCAAAGCATGTTCATACTCTTATCAGAAATTTTGACAATGAGTTAGCGACATTTAACGCCAACCAAATCACCGCTATGATGGAACAAATTGAGCCGATTAGTCTGAATCCTGCGCTTAAAAATACCGAAGGGAGAACTGTTTCGCTCGAATCGTTGAGAGGCAAATATGTTTTACTGACATTTTGGTCGGCTCGTTCGCAAGATTGCCTGCAGGAAAACATCGACTTGAAGCAATTTTACAGTCGTTTTAACAGGAGAGGGTTTGAAATATATCAAATAAACCTTGATGATGACGAAGAGTTTTGGAAGAACGCCGTAAGATTTGAAGAACTTCCATGGATAAGCGTCCGCGAAGAAGATCCGGCAAATCCTGTTGCGCAGCTGTTTAATGTCATGGAACTTCCGACAAATTATCTTTTCGACAGGCAGGGCGATATTATTGCGTCAAACCTGCACGGACGCACTCTTAGCTTAAAACTCGAACAACTGTTCGGCAATTAAAAAACAACGTGGATAAGAGGCATAAAATATATTTTGCTTCCGATTTCCACCTCGGGCTTGCCGCGGGAACCCCTGCCGTTAATGTAGAAAAAAGGGTTGTGAGTTGGCTGAAGACGGCGGCAACCGATGCAAAAGAGATTTATCTTTTGGGCGATGTATTCGATTTTTGGTGGGAATACCGTAACGTTGTGCCAAAAGGATTTACAAGATTCTTGGGAACAATTTCGTCAATAACCGATTCGGGCATTCCCGTACATTTTTTTACCGGAAACCACGACTTATGGGTAGGCGATTATCTGTCGGAAGAGTGCGGCATGATAATACACAAATCGCCTATTACGGTTACATTCGACAGGAAAATATTCCATCTTGCTCATGGCGACAGACTTGGATCAAAAAACGTGGGAGGCAATATTATCTCCGCGCTTTTCAGAAATAAAGCCTTGCAAAAAATCTATTCCGTGCTCCATCCGTCAATAGGATTAGAAATAGGTCAAAAATGGTCGCAAATAGCGTCAAAAGAGGAACCCGAAGATTTTAAAGACGAAGATGAAGACCTTATAAGATATGCCAAGACAATTCTTTTGAAAGAAAAAGTCGATTACTTTATTTTCGGACATCGGCATCTTGCCATGAGTTACAAACTTAACCCCGATTGCGAAATACTTTTTCTTGGCAATTGGGCGTCTTCATGTAATTATGGAGAGTGGGACGGAGAAAAGCTTGGTTATAACCTGTTGCCTAATCATCAAGTTTAAGTTCAGATCCATAAAACTGAAATTCGGTATCATCGGGAAATAATATATTGATGAAATATAATTCATATCCCAGTTCTTCGAGGCTTTCATCAACATATTCCTTATGTATATAGGCATCGTTCAATCCCTCTTTTATACGGCTGATAAAAATCCAGTGGTAAAATTCGGCTTGAGAGTTTGACGCAATAAATCCCGGATTATCAATCGCCATACCCATACCGAAAAAATATATTTTATCGCGCCCGCCAATACCTATAGAAATCATCAGGCTATCATTTGCCTCCTCAAACAAAATATGTAAGCCTTCTTCTATCCAGTTATCCAGCACTATAGCGTCATCGTCCTCAATATAAAGAGCATCGTCTATCAAAAAATAGCGGACTTTTTCAGAATTGCCTTGCCCGTTTATACATGGCGCCAACAAAACAGAAAACAAAAAAAGAATAACAAAAAATTTTCTCATCATAACTTAAAAATAATAACAGTGCAAGATAGGGATATTTTGGAAATTTACAATAGTGATTTACAATTTTGATATTTGTCTACATTCCATTTTATAATAGACTAATTATCACATAATTATGACATTTACATGAGTTGACCCTGCGTGCCTAATACGGCAGTTTGTTTTTTTAAGAAAAAAGCCGTAATTTTGCCGCCTGAAAATTTTATATCAACATGAATGGATTAAAAATCATTGTTTTAGCCAAACAGGTTCCCGATACGCGCAATGTCGGGAAAGATGCCATGAAGGAAGATGGCACGGTCAATCGTCAAGCCTTACCGGCTATCTTCAATCCCGAAGATTTGAATGCGCTCGAATTGGCGTTACGGATTAAAGATGATTATCCCGGCTCAACCGTTTCGTTGCTCACCATGGGTCCGGCGCGCGCTGCCGACATAATCCGCGAAGGGTTCTTCCGTGGGGCGGATAACGGCTACCTGCTTTCCGACCGTGCTTTTGCCGGTTCCGACACGCTGGCTACCTCTTATGCCCTTTCGTGCGCCATACGCGCCATCGGCAAGTTCGACATGATTGTGTGCGGACGACAGGCTATTGACGGCGATACTGCCCAAGTGGGACCGCAAGTTGCCGAAAAACTCGGTATTCCGCAAATCACATACGCCGAAGAAATACTCAAAATCGAAGATGGGAAAATTCGTGTAAAACGCCGCCTTGAACGCGGGGTAGAAACCGTGGAGGGACCGTTGCCGTTGGTAATTACGGTCAATGGCTCGGCGCCCGAATGCCGTCCGCGCAACGTAAAGCTGATGATGAAGTACAAACACTCCAAAACCGTCAGCGAAAAGCAGGATGCCAACGAAGATTATATTTCTCTGTTTAACGAACGTCCATATCTGAATATCAACGAAATGGGCGTGAAAGACATTAACGTTCGTATCGAAGAACTCGGCTTGTCGGGTTCGCCCACCAAAGTCAAAAAAATTGAAAACGTGGTGTTTCAGGCAAAAGAGTCGAAGAGCCTTACCGCTTCCGATTGCGATATACGGGATTTGATAGTGGAACTGATTGCTAATCACACATTAGGATAAAAAGAAATGAACAGCATATTTGTATATTACGAAATAGAAAACGGCGTTGTTGCCGATGTGAGTTTGGAACTTTGCACCAAGGGTCGCAAACTGGCAGACCGGTTGAATTGTAAACTCGAAGCCGTAGTTATGGGCAATGGTTTGGACGGCGTTGAAAAACAGGCGCTTCCCTACGGTGTTGATACGCTTTGGGTGGCTGACAGTCCGGCATTGGAGCCTTACACCTCGCTGGCGCATACTTCTGTCTTGGTCAAACTTTTTAAAGAAGAGAAGCCGCAGATTGTTTTGATGGGCGCTACAACCATAGGACGCGACCTCGGTCCGCGCGTATCGAGCGCATTGCGCAGCGGGCTGACAGCCGATTGCACCTCGCTCGAAATAGGCGACCACGAGGATAAAAAAGCAGGCAAGATTTACAAAGACCTTCTGTATCAAATTCGTCCCGCTTTTGGCGGAAACATCATCGCAACGATTATCAACCCCGATTGCCGTCCGCAGATGGCGACAGTTCGCGAGGGCGTGATGAAAAAAGAGGAACTCGACCCCGATTACAAGGGCGAAGTGAAGAAGATAGACCTAAGTAAATATCTTACCGATGCCGATATGGCGGTGAAAGTGATTGAACGTCACATCGAAAAGTCGAAAGTGAACATCAAAAACGCGCCTATACTTGTTTCGGGCGGTTACGGCATAGGTTCCCGCGATGGTTTCAACATGCTGTTCGAATTGGCGGGCGTCATCGGCGCCGAAGTAAGCGCATCACGCGCCGCAGTTGACGCCGGTTTTGCCGACCATGAAAGACAGGTGGGGCAAACAGGCGTAACCGTGCGACCAAAACTGTACATTGCCTGCGGAATATCGGGACAGGTGCAGCACACCGCCGGAATGCAGGAAAGCGCAATGATTATTTCAATCAACAACGACCCCGCCGCTCCCATCAATGCCATAGCCGACTACGTTATAACAGGTGACGTGTTCGATGTGGTTCCCAAGTTGATAAAGCATTACAAGCAAAATAAAAAATAAAAGCAATGGCGAATTATTATATAGATAACAGAGACCTGAAATTTCACCTGACGCATCCGCTGATGAAGCGAGTGGTGGAATTGCGTGAAAATGGTTTTACCGAAAAGGAAAAATTTGATTATGCTCCGTTAGATTACGAGGATGCAATCGACAGTTACGATAAGGTGTTGGAAGTTATTGGCGAGATTTGCGGCGACATAGTAGCGCCCAACGCCGAATCGGTTGACGCCGAAGGTCCGCAGTTAATAGACAATCAGGTAATATATGCCGCCGGCACGCAGCAAAACCTTGACGCCCTGCGCAAAGCAAACCTGATGGGAATTACGCTTCCGCGCGAATATGGCGGGTTAAATCTTTCAATGATACCCTACACTATGGCTGCCGACATAGTATCGCGCGCCGATGCCGGATTTGTGAATATATGGGGCTTGCAGGATTGCGCCGAAACTATCAGCGAGTTTGCCAGCGCCGACCAGAAGCAACGCTATCTCCCGCGTGTGTGCAACGGCGAAACCTGCGCTATGGATCTTACCGAACCCGATGCAGGCTCCGACCTTCAGGCAGTGCAATTGAAAGCCGCGCAAAAGCCGGACGGCTCGTGGGTTCTCAACGGCGTGAAACGTTTCATTACTAATGGAGACGGCAATATTTCGTTAGTTTTGGCGCGTTCGGAAGAAGGCACTACAGACGGACGCGGCTTGTCGATGTTTATCTACGACCGCAGCAGCAATGCCGTAAAGATACGCCGTATAGAAAACAAACTTGGCATTAAAGGTTCGCCCACCTGCGAACTGGTGTTTAAGGACGCACCTGCCGAGTTGGTTGGCGACCGCAGACTCGGGCTGATTAAGTATGTGATGGCGCTGATGAACGGCGCGCGTCTCGGTATTGGCGCACAATCGGTGGGCGTATCGGAAGCCGCTTACCGCGAAGCTCTTGTATATGCAAAAGAGCGCCGACAGTTTGGAAAAGCAATCATACAGTTTCCGGCTGTTTACGAGATGCTTGCCAACATGAAAGCCAAACTTGACGCATCGCGCTCGTTGCTCTACGAAACCTGCCGATTTGTGGATATTTACAAAACATTGGACAAAATTTCCAAAGAACGCTCGCTGACACCCGATGAACGTAACGAAATGAAGTCGTATCAGCGTTTAGCCGATGTCTTTACGCCGTTGCTGAAAGGCATGGCAAGCGAATATTGCAATCAACTTGCCTACGATGCTATTCAGATACACGGAGGTTCGGGTTTTACGAAGGATTATCCTGTGGAGCGCATCTACCGCGATGCGCGTATCACCTCTATCTACGAAGGAACTACGCAATTGCAGGTAGTGGCTGCCATTCGTGGCGTTACTACGGGAGCTTATCTGAAACATATCCGCGAAGTGTACGAAGCCGCCGAACTCCGTCCCGAATTACAACATTTCTGCAAAAGACTTCAGGAAATGACCACCGAATACGAAGCTTGCGTAACAAAAGTTACGGGAGATAAGAATAACGAATATCTTGATTTCCACGCACGCCGCTTGGTAGAAATGGCGGGCAACATAATAATGGGTTATTTGTTGGTGTTGGACAGCCAACGCGATGAACATTATGTCAAATCAGCCGATGTATTCATCAAACACGCCGAAGCCGATAACACGCAGAAAAAGCATTATATAGAATCGGTGGGGCTTGATGATTTGGGATATTTCAAATATGAATAAAAGAACGTCTCGTTTTTTTAGTGATCCCAAAAAATTATATCAGTGTTTAACCTGTCAATTTTTTAGGATCTGACGCTGACAGGTTCTGCGAATGCTATCAGATCACAATAAATGTTCCACGTGGAACATTATTGTTAAAAAAGTATTCAGGCAATAGTCCCAAAAAATGTGTACTTTTGTGGCGGTTAGCGGAAGTTGAAAAGCCAAAAGACATTGAAATTATGAACGTGGTCAAAATATTCTATTTTTCTGGAACAGGTAATGCAAAGCAAATTACTACGTGGTTTTCCGAATTGGCAGTTGAAAAAAATATTGATTGCCAACTGTTCGCTATTGCAAAAACAGACGTTAAAGCAATAGATTACATAAGCCCACAAGACCTTGTTATTATCATTTCTCCTATTCACGGATTTAATTATCCGAAAACAGTGCTGGATTTTATATGTAGATTTCCCAAAGGAACGAACCGTGTAGCGTTGATGTGTACCGCAGGAGGAATAAAAATAGGACGCATTATTACGCCCGGATTGGCGGGAGCCGCTTTTATGTTTTCATCTGCAATTTTGAGAAGGAAAGGCTATAAAATTATCGGACAAATTATTTTCGACATGCCCACAAATTTTGTTTCCCTGCACCCTGCCATGAGCGAAAAATCGGCTAAATTTATTTTTGAAAAAAACCATACGCTTGTTAAGAAACATTTTGAAAAATTATATGCAGGCAAAAACGATTTTGCAGCACGAAGACGCATTATTGCTGACATCATCGTAGGGCTTCCGTCATTTATGTATCTCTACTGGGGCAGATTTTTTATGTCAAAAACGTTGTATGCTTCGCACAATTGCAATCACTGCAACCTGTGCGTAAAAGAATGTCCCGTAAAAGCGATTAAAGTGGTGAATCAACGCCCTTTCTGGACAATCAAATGCGAAAGTTGCTTGAAATGTATGAATATTTGTCCTGTCCGCGCCATCGAAGCGGCGCACGGTCTGGTGATATTGGTCTTCTATTTGTGGATAGCAGGTAGCGCATTACTAATAGGATTATTGCCAAGTACTTTTCACCATTGGCTTGTCGCATTTTTGACATTCGATGTGTTTTTATTTTTTGGCTTACTCTTTTTGTTGTACAGATTTCAACATCTTTTGCTGAAAAATAGAATAGTTGCAAAATTTATCTCGTTTACATCGCTCACAAAATATAAATTTTGGGGACGGTATTATTGCAAAGATGTAAAATGAAAGCTAATTGGAAGAAAAATATCGCATTGTTTTTAACAAGTCAAACCTTGTCGCTGTTCGGGACAATGCTTGTGCAGTATGCAATCATGTGGCACATTGTGTTGAAAACGCAATCGGGCGCAATGATGACAATTTACATTCTCGTGGGTGTTTTGCCGACTTTTTTTACTTCGCTTTTGGGTGGTGTTT
>Ga0099364_10015201_pt1 | contig 10165 bp, 12 predicted proteins | sample TergutTh196P3_FD_73070 | JGI IMG/M metagenome (GOLD analysis project Ga0099364, IMG submission 73070) | Microcerotermes parvus P3 segment gut microbial communities from Pointe-Noire, Republic of the Congo - Th196 P3 | ecosystem: Host-associated > Arthropoda: Insects > Digestive system > Gut ...
CCCGGCGGCTTGGCGAAGTCGCGGACTGGGTGCGCTATACCCAGAACCATAGCTTGCGGTCAGGAGGGCGGCAGCACTGCGGCTTCCACACCTACCGCCATTTTGCCAAACCGCTTGTTATATGACGTATGTCCGCATTGAGAAGCGGTTACCAGTCAATGCTACGATATTTATCCAACACTGTATCACTCCATACGTGTGCTTCAATATACTTCAAGTAGTCACCTAATGGTTTTTCTTCCGGGTTTATGCCTTTAATCCCGTCGTATTCGGGATCTTCGGGATAACCATACTTATCAATCACCTCAAGAATACCGTCATATCGGTACACTCTACCCCAATACTCTTCTCCAGTATTTAAATTTGGATTGAACGTCGCTAGCACATCGCCATAAGTAAAAGAAACTGTTTCAAGGTCAAATTCATCAATCGGAATCCTAATAGAGATGGGATTTTCAAACCATGTACTTACACCTTTGTTAGCGCCAAGCGTGCAGTATATGGGAGTTTCCCGAGTAGGTCTACCACCAATTTCCTTAAACTTAATTCTCAGTTCTTCATCTGTTTTATAGCGCCAGCGTAAAAACCATTCCATTCTTGGGTGTACTAAGTTTTCGTTCTTTTCTTGCTGTTTTTGTAGCACTTTTATTGCTTCATGGAACGGCAATGCAGTTAATGATCGAAACGGTGTCTGCCCTTTCTCAAAGTAGTGATATAAGTGTTTTGTGTCTTGAATATCCATTGTGCCTCCAAACATGTGTTAGTCTTCATCGCTTATTAAACCTGAAAAGGTATCTCGAGATACCACCGCAGTAGGACATATGTCATATAACGCCCGGCGGCTTGGCGAAGTCGCGGACGGGGTGCACCGTAACCTGAATTTCCACAAACGTTAAAGGGGAGCAGAAGACTACCTGTCACCACACCGACCGCTATTTCGCTAAGCCGCTTGTTATATGACGTTTGACCGGAATGATTCCATTTTTACTCGTCTTTTTGTAAAACCTGATGCATTGTTCAATAAATATATCCTGGCACGAACTATCTTTCTTACTGTTTACTCTGCTTAGTATGTATGTATTGCGCTTTAGTTATAGCATAAAAATCGCAGTCATGCCATTCTGACTTGCTGCTATAATATTCAAATTCTTTAACATGCCCTCTGTAGCTCATTCCAGCTTTTTTCAACACCTTGCCAGAAGCGGTGTTTTTTATTGAATGCTTTGCAACAACTCTTTCTATGCCAACCTCAAAAAACATGTAATTCATAATCCCCAGGACAGCCTCTGTCGCATACCCTTTCGACCAGCAGTCCTTCTTAATATAATACGCTATTGAGCCGCTCCACTCATTCACATCAGCCATCATTGCAACGCCAATAATCTCATCACCCAGTTGTACACCCCAACAGTAGGTCTTTTCAGTTTCATAGTCGCCGGTCAACCACGAAATAAACCCGCGAGTGTAATTCACGTTATCATGCGGTATCCAGTCTTCGTATTTTGTTATTTCCGGGTCGCTCATCCAACTATATATCATTTCCAAATCATCGCCAGTTATTTTTCGCAGTATCAACCGCTCCGTATGGATAACTTGTGTTCCTAAATGTGTCATCAAAATTTTTCTCTTTCGTGTATTATGCCGGTTTCCGAAAAGACTTAAAGGAGACAAAACTCCCGTTCCTGTGACTCCTTTGCTAGCGGCGTTTTCACGACAAAAAACCGCTAAAGTTATCCCTATGTATAACACTGAACGAACTTTCGGGATAAGCCGCTTGAAATACTTTCGGCTGTTTCGTTTTCGCCGACGGATTCCACTTGAACTCATATGCGGATAAATGCCCGTCCTGTTCCTCGATATAGTCAATTTCTTGTTGCGCCTGCGTGCGCCAAAACCACGGGTTGGCGTAGCTCTCGGTATATTGGTTGCGCTTGAAGCGTTCGCTGACAAGGAAATTCTCCCACAGCTTTCCCACATCATCACGTAGCTCAATGGGGCGGAAATCCGCAATGAGCGCATTGCGGATTCCATTGTCATAAAAAAAGATTTTACGGCTGGATTTTAACTCGTTCCGCCGATTACGTGAATACGAACCAAGCCTGAGTATAACGAATGTCTGCTCTAAAATAGAGACATATTTATCGACTGTTTTATTATCCAATCCACATAACTGCCCTAACTCCGTATACGACACCTGTGACCCGATTTGAAACGCCAGGGCGCGGAGCAGGCGTGTAAGCTGCTCCGATTTTTTTATTTTGTCCAATGCGAGAATATCCTTGTACAAATAACTATCGGACAATTCCTGTAATAAACGGCGTTCTTCGCCGGGAGAACTTACAATATCGGGATAATATCCGTAAATAAGCCTATGCGGAATAAGGTTTGTCTCTGAGAGCAATCCGTGATCATTGACCATTTCCGCAAACGAAAGCGGAAACAATGTATATTGTCTTTTGCGTCCGGTCAACGGCTCATTTGTCCTGTTTGCTAAATCCAACGAGGAACTGCCTGTTGCGATCACTTTAACTTGCGGCATATTATCAATAATAAGCTTCAGCACAATGCCGATATCCGGTATGCGCTGCGCCTCATCAATCACGATAATCTTATGTTTGCCAATTATAACGCGCAGTTGCTCCACGCTATTTGTCGTCAGTAACACGCGCGTGTTGGACGCATCACAATTTAGCCACAGCACATCACCGTCCCCGGCAAATAACGAGTGCAGCAAAGTGGTTTTGCCAACCTGTCGCGCTCCCAGCAAAATAACGGCTTTTCTGCCAGTGTTTATTTCTTTGTGAATACTATCTTCAATAGCACGAGCAATCATGCGCTTCACCTCAATAGTATAATATCGCAAATATTACGGGATGTCAATCCCTGAATATTTATATATTCAGGGAATTGGGGCTTTTTTTACAGCAGCAACAAAACCCAACATAAATATCGCCGTCTACTGCCACCATGACTATTTCATCGGTATTATTTTCCAGAGACGGGTGAATGTCCCCGTGACTCCTTATATATACCTACGAACCTTATTACAATATTCCTCATATTCTTTGCCGTAATGATTTCTTAAAAATTTTTCTTCTCGCAATATTTGGCGGTGGATCATTGCCATGATGAATATTAACCCTATGGATGATGTTATATTGGGGTATGCGATAAAAATACCCACGAAAAGTGTCATGAATGCTAAATAGATTGGATTTCTGCTGATTAAAAAAGTTCCATTGGTAAGTAATTTTTCTGTGGTATTTTCATCTATGCCAACTCGAAAGGACTTGCCAAAAACATTTAACGTAATGCCAAACCATATAAGACTGGCAGTGCAAATCAAAATTGCTAAAATATTTAAGAGATCAAGCTCCCAAAACGGTTTTATCAAAATAGGCGGAAAAGGCAAGCCAAAGATTGATGACACAATACTATACAAGAAGAATAGCATTATTGGAATAAGCACAAGGTCAGTTTTATTGGTAACGCCAAACACTATTGCTTTTATGCCATGTTTTCTGAGTATGGCAGAACGAATTAAGACCATTATTATTAGTCCAAGAAACTCAAATATAGGGATATATTTCATAATTTTCCTCCAATGCTGTCATTAGCCATTTAACCTTCATATAATCCCCATATTACACTTGCTTCACCGGGTAAAATGCAGTCAGTAGTTTAACATATTCCAACACATCGTTTTTATGGGGTTCCATAAACATAAAAGCACTGTCGGTGCATTTGACATAAGACTTATCATCAATCGTATACATTTTTTTGCGCTTACACTCGCCCTTACAAGCACGGCAAACGCTGTGACTGTCTATAAAAGGAATCTTGATGAAATCGGGAGCACATTCGATGTACGTTCTGTGTTTGTCAATGTTTGTGAAATACAATCTAAGAATTATTCCCAAGCCATGACCGCCCCATCTTGCGGCGATTTTTTCGTCTCCGTCTCGCATATAAATCCGGGCAATAACCTTCTTTGTTTTGACCCCTGTCTTATAATACTCTATCTTATACTTCCCGAAAACAACATAGTCTTGTATACCGTCATTTGCATATCCGATTTTTGCCAATTCATCGCTAAAAGCAACAATAAATCGCTTTTCGTTCTCGCTGAGAAAATCGTATTTTTCGTATTCTAATATATTTTTGACTTCCATTCGATATACCTCGTTTTGTATAATACTCATTACGTTTTGATGATTCTAAGCACCTTCAAAGAATTGTCGATAAACTCGCACCGCACTAGGGTAAATTGCACATAACGCCCGGCGGCTTGGCGAAGTGGCGGATTGGGCGCGCTATGACCTGAGCAACCACAAAATGTCATGGGGAGCAGATGACTTGAGGTTTCCACACAGACCGCCATTTCGCTAAACCGCTTGTTATGTGAAGTTTGGCGCACCTTTTTTACGACATTGTATACTAGATAATACTGCAAATCAACCAGTCACTTCTGATTATTTTTCTCCCATGCTCCATAGTGCAAGGTCTATTTTCTTTACAGCGGTTATTTTTATTTGGGGAAACACTTGCTTAAATATAGCTATCACATCTTTTGCGTTCTGTGTTTTTTCATACTTAGAATACCAGGCCACTAACTCGTTGTATGTCTTGATACAAGCCTGCAAACGATTATCTTGATAATACTTTGGGATACTTAACGATAGCTGACTTAAAACATATCTATCCCAAACAGGCATGGCAGGATTGATTGTTGCAAGCATTTTACTTGAAAATGATGGTTCAATTCGATTAGTATATAAGAATATATGATTTAGAATATCTTCAAAAAGTATACTCTCATTTTTATGTTTTTCCATATATGCGAAATAAACGTCACAAAATTCTTGATTCCTTCGTACTCTATAAAAACCTTTATAACGTTTCTGATACTCCAAGTCATGAGCTACATTACATTTATGAAATCCATCCATAATAATTAGGTACTTTTCTACATCTCGAAGTCGATTTTCTTTTAGGACTAATAAAGAATTTTTCACTTTATCCAAGTCAAGTATTTCTATCATTTTCGTAATCCTCCATATCAATTTCAAATATTCTGCCCATGTCGAAACCTTTGTAACTTTCATTTAATCTCGTCAAATTTCACATAACGCCCGGCGGCTTGGCGAAGTGGCGGACCGGGTGCGTCATGACCTGAGCAACCACAAAATGTCACGGGGAGCATAAGACTTGAGGTTTCTACTCCGACCGCCATTTCGCCAAACCGCTTGTTATGTGAAGTACAGACCGGGTTTTGATAGTTCTCATTTTATGTATTTCAAATGCTCCTCTTTGCCTGCATAAATAATACTCCTGTTATTATCTCTTATTCTCCAGTAATGTATACCTGTATCCCCTGTCAATATAGATATTCTTGAGTTTAGTGGAGCCTCAAGAAATGAGCTAAATAGCATATTGATTGCCCCGCCATGCGAAATTATCGCTATTGTTTCATCGTTGTTGTTTTCATTTACTATTTTTGACAATGCTGTTTCTGCCCTTGAACGAAAATCAATTTGGCTTTCCTGTTCATAAACTCTTGTATGTGGATGTTTTTTTGGTTCTGGATATTTTTCATCAGCTTCTTTAGGTAATAATCCTGCAATAAGCCCATTGTCCCATTCCATAAGGTCATCGTCATATTGGATTTCGATATTATAAGATTCCGATATATATTCCGCAGTCTGCTTTGCTCTTTTTAACGGACTAGAATATACTTTGCTAATTGAGTAATGTTCTTTTAACCATTTTGCCATTGCCGCCGCTTGTTTATGCCCCAAATCGGTAAGAGGAAAATCTGCACGCCCTTCAATAACCCCAAGAATATCTGCTTCAGATTGTCCGTGCCTTATAACCAATAAATCCATTTATTTCCCCATTTCTATAAAACACAGTGCATTTTGCAAATTTATTATATATTTCTTTAACTATCCACCGCAGTAGGGCTGTATTTCACATAACGCCCGGCAGCTTGGCGAAGTGGCGGACGGGGCGCACCGCAACCTGCACTTCCGCAAGCGGTCGGGGGCGCGGCGGCAATTCGGCTTCCCCTCCTACCGACATTTCGCTAAGGTGCTTGTTATGTGACGTACGGCCAGATTTGCTTTCCTCTTTCTACAATGAGCTATTCTAACAGGACAGACAAAACATACCGTGTTCTTCAATATTTCATAGTTTGTCTGACCTCATGTACTGTAATTATAATGCCTGCCCGACCCTACGGTCAATGGTCTTGCACAATCTCCGATTTAGACAGAACACACCACATTTGCCGCTTGCTCAGATTCCAGATGTTCATGTCGTCTGCAAGTCTAGGCGCTTGTGGCTCGTATTGCTCTTTGGCTTCGCACAGCGTCTGAGTTTAGGCGGCAGATTCGTGGATAAATGCGCCGCACCAAAAAATAATGCGGGCTCGGATGCAGACGACGCTTTTCGGCGGCATACAAGTTCAAGCACTCGCGGTGCTGCCTATTCTTCGGCTCTGCTCTGCGTTTGAGTTTAGGCGGCAGATCCCTCAAACAGCGCGGCGCATCCTTTCCGTGCCAGTTAGCCTACACCGCCAATAAAGCTGCAATTATGCTTGCTCTGCCCATAGGCACAGGCATCTCGGAAAAACGCCTCACGTAAAGCTATGCTTGGAACTCTTACGTAAAGTTCCCTCGTCCCTCGTCGAACCAAATACAAGTATGGCACATAACGCCCGGCGGCTTGGCGAAGTGGCGGACGGGGCGCGCCGCAACCTGAGCTATCATAGGCGTTCAAGGGGAGCAGAAGACTTACGATTTCCACACCGACCACCATTTCGCCAAACCGCTTGTTATGTGACGTTTCCACGGTTGGAATCCTTCTATCTCCACGTTATGCTTATTTTCTATTCTTCAAATATTTCTAATTCTTTATATAGTGCTACAAAATCCTCGTAAACTGTAATAGATTGCAGAAAAGAAAAATCCAAAATAAACCCAGACGCTTTATGTTTTAGAAAGTCAGCATCCCATAAGGGTACATTAATAAAGCCCTCTCTGTAATGGTATTTGCACGGTTCATACTTATCAATGTTCTTCCGAAAATACTTCGCTTTAGCCATACATAGCTTGTTAATTCTGAAAAGCAGACCAATCGTATCTGTTTTCTGTAAGAATGAATCTTTGACTATAAGATGCTTATGTGAGTTTTCTTTATCGGAGTACCAAGCCCCATTTTCATGGATTAGCCCATATTTTCGAATAATTAATTCCTTGTCCATACAACACCTGCCAATAATAACTTACTGCTCTGTTTACACTCCTACCGCCATTTCGCTAAACCGCATGTTATGTGACGTTTCCACGGACGGAATCCGTCCATCTTCACATTATGCTTACTCTACAACATAATCTTCTAGCTTCGTATACCAAGGGAATTTTGCATGACCATTGTCTGCGTCAATAACCTCTATATCATCGGTTCTTTGGGCAAAAAGCCGTCCTCCTAAAACCGCCTGCGTCATAAACTTTTCAAATGTGTCAAATTCCTGTTTGTTGAAATAAAAAAGCGGATCAAAAAAACCTCGCTTTTTGCTGTAATCACTCGTGAATCCCACTTTATGCTCTTTTCCCTCAAATAGGAAAACAAATTCGCTCATGCCCGCATCGATATCAATAGTTTCCTGTATTATTTCTACAATCACAGAAATAGGACAAACGACTCGTTTTTTTACTTTCTCTCGTTTCTTAAAGAACATGACATACCTCACAAAATATAAATAGTCATTTTTATTAATTCTAGGATTCTTTCAAAGCATTGTCAATAAACTCGCACCGCACTAGGTCGAATGTCACATAACGGGCGGCGGCTTGGCGAAGTCGCGGACGGGGAGCGACGAGACCCGAGCTACCGAAAAGGGTCAAAGGGTGCAGAAGACTTCAAGTTTCCACACCGACCGCCATTTCGCCAAACCGCTTGTTATATGCCGTGTGCCCGGATGTTGCTGATGCTATTTTTTACTGTTGTAGTAATGAAATGCTTTTTCGTAGAGTTCCCTTGTTTGCTTTTCATCGCCCCACGAGAGTGGATCGCTGGCATAGCACAAAATCCAAAAAGGTTCTTCATAATGTATTTTGTCTGGAAGTTGACTCCATATCGCATATGTTTTTTCCCCAAATGTTTGTATATCCATTCGGTTTTCATTATATATTTCTTCTAATTTCAAGAACAGAAAGCGACCGAAAGTATCATAGTCAATACTACAATCGTAAAAATAGTAACGGATTATAGAAATAGACTTTTGTATGTCTGAGAAGTTCCATTCCAATTCTAAAAGCAAATCATTATCGGGCGTTTCCATAAATAACGCATCAAGATATTTGCCATATTCTATATTTGATGTAATTTCTACATCTAGTAAAAGTGCATAAACTAATAACTCTTCACACATATTTGCTCCATATAAAAGTTTTGTACGACAGCCAAAAATGTCAACTATTGTTGGCAATATCGGCTATATTTATCTCAGCGCACCACCGCAGTAGGGCATATGGCATATAACGGGCGGCAGCTTTGCGCAGTGGCGGACTGAATGCACCGTAGAACGAACTATTTCAAGCGTCCAAAGGAAGCATAAACTTTCCGGATTCCACTCCGACCGCCATTGCGCAAAACTGCTTGTTATCTGATGTGCGGGCTAGTTTGCTTACTTGCCAATAATGAGCTAGTCTGTATGAACCGTCTCAACAACGGTGAACTACCGAGTTCTCCAAATCTACGAAGTTTGTCAAGCCTCTTTTACTGTAGTTATAATGCCTGCCCGGTTCTGCGGTCAATGTCCTTGCACAATCTCCGATTTAGCCGGAAAACACCATTCTGACCGCCTACTCAGATTTCAGATGTTCATAAAGTCTGAAAGTCTAGGCGCTTGCGGCACGGATTGCTCTTTGGCTTCGTACAGCGTTAAAGTTTAGGCGGCAGTTCCATTGATAAATGCGCCGCACCAAAACAAAAATGCAGGTTCGGATGCAGATGCCGCTTTTCGGCGGCACACAAATCCAAGCGCTCGCAGTACCGCCTATTGTTCGGATTTGCTCAGAGTTTGAGTTTAGGCGGCAGATCCCGGCAACGGCGCGGCGCACCCTTTTCGTGCCGATTTAGCCGGCACAATTAATAACGCTGCAATTATGCTTGCTCCGCCCATAGACTCGGATAACTCGGAAAAACGCCTCACGTCTAGCTATGCTTGGAACCCTCACGCTCAACTTCCCTCGTCCCTCGTCGAACCAAATGCCAGCATTTCAGATAACGCCCGGCGGCTTGGCGAAGTGGCGGATTGGGTACGCTGTACCTTAGAATACCATAGGCGGTCAAAGGGTGCAACAGACTTCCAGTTTCCACACCAACCGCCATTTCGCTAAACCGCTTGTTATCTGACGTTTACCCGGACTGCATCCACTTGTCTAATATTATAATGGATTGTTGCTACCTCTCCACTGAACCCAATCGCTCCAGAACCTTTGATACGCGTCTTTCTCAAATTGTTCAAGAGGTGGCGTCTTTGGGGAGCTCTTGTCGTAATATGCCTTTATTTCGTCTGCAAATGAAAATACAATCTCTTGATAATCATCGAAAGGAATAACAACTTGTACATCAGAATCTGTTTTAAGCCTAACATTATCACCTTCATGTATCACTGACCAATCAAGCCCATTATGGCAGCCAATAATCAATAGTTTGTTTGTTTGTTCATCTATTACCATAAAATGCCCACAGCAAGGCAACAGATGCTCCTCTCTCCCTGCCAAGTGGTCACTATACAATGATTCCAACATACGATATGCGCCTGTGCTAACCGTCCATTCTTCATCTTTATTTTCATTTCCACTGTAACCAATGGTTTCATCACCAATCTTGACACAGACGTTACCGTGTAGGCAGAAATCATCGGGGGAGTCAATCATTCCATTTATCCAGTGTAAATTAATAATCCTAAGCTCAAATTTCAACTATCATGCATCTCCAGTATGTAAAATCTACTTTTAGGTAAATTCAGCGGCTCTGAAAGACTTGCCAACAAACTCGCACCGCAGTAGGGTGAATGTCAGATAACGCCCGGCGGCTTGGCGAAGTGGCGGATGGGGTGCGCCATGACTCAAGCTACCACAAAGGGTCAAAGGAT
>Ga0099364_10015202_pt1 | contig 10165 bp, 8 predicted proteins | sample TergutTh196P3_FD_73070 | JGI IMG/M metagenome (GOLD analysis project Ga0099364, IMG submission 73070) | Microcerotermes parvus P3 segment gut microbial communities from Pointe-Noire, Republic of the Congo - Th196 P3 | ecosystem: Host-associated > Arthropoda: Insects > Digestive system > Gut ...
GAGAACGATGGAACCGAAATATTGGGCGTGGTGTCCCGTTGCCGTGGCCATAAGTTTCTGCGAATTCGGAATCGGTCGGATCGTCGCTTCAAACTGAGGACGCGAACTTTCAATCGGCGAAAAGTTGCCATGAATCGACCGAGAGTCCCGACCGTCCGGTGTCGTAATCCACGGATGATGCGCCTGATTGAATCCACGGTCCACGTAATCCCAACGAGTGTAAACGATCATTCCGTTGTTATCGATGGCGGGTTTCCATTCGTTCGTTTCGTGCGGACTGAGCATCGTAATGTCGCTTCCGTCGGCGTTCATCGAATGCAGTGTGTAACTCGGCACCGGTCTGCCGTGACAGCGCCCGTAACCGCCGCGCCGCTCCGAAATGAACGCAATCCGTCCGTTCGGCAACCAACACGGATCAATGTCGTTGAACGGTCCGTCCGTCAATTGCCGCAATCCGCTGCCGTCGGCGTTCACGACGAAGATGTGGTAACAATTATCCTCGTCCCATTGATAGGTGTGCCGGGGCGTTTTCGTATCGGCGGCGGCGAAAAGGATTCTTTGGCCGTCGAACGATAATTCCGGGGCGAGAAAAGCCCACGTCGCATCGAGTTTCGTGCCTTGCAAGCGTCCGTTTTCGACGGTGCTGTTTTCCAAGACGTTGCGCAGTTTCGGTTCAGCTCCGAAGGCGTTTTCCAGAATAAACAGTCCGCCGCCGGGTCGACCGTGGAAGCCGAAGAACTGGTCGCACATGTGATTGCCTTCCCGTTCCGGCTCTGGATTGAAATGCCGTTTGATGAACAAAATGTCACAAAAATTGAGGAGCGGATTCTTCAGGGCAATTTCTTTCCGTAATGTAACGGCTTCGGCGAAAAGAGATTTGCGAGCGTCGGTATTCTCGACGGCGGTTTCCTTGTTTTTGGTGTCAAGGCGGTCAAGTTGGGAGGCCGCCGGAGTACCGGCTAAATGGAGATCGTCGAGCAGTGCCCGAGTGCGGCGGAGAACGATGTCCACGGGATCGCGGTCCGTTGGCAGGAACGTTGCTTCGGGGCGAAGACTTTGCGCCGCTTTCTTGGGATCAATTCGTTTTCTCAATTCGCGATTCAAGGTGAGAAACTCGCAAGCGATTTCGTCGGCACGGTCGATCACGATCAAGTTTCCGGCTTCGTCGAGTATCTGCCCTACGTTTTCACCGATGGTTTTGACTCCTCCAACAAGAGTTTCACGCTGGCCTTGGTGTTGAATCTTTGCGTCGGCCCAATCGGTGTGGTCGTGAGCGTAACCTTCGGGGCCTTCGTCAACGGTCAAGACAAGCATTTTGATGTTATCAAGCGACACTTCGCAAAGTTTGGCGTCGTCCTTGCCGGTCATAAAACCGCTTCGCCACACGACTTTGCCGTCGGCGCTGACAATGAACTCGGCGTGTCCTCGGTCGCCGACTTCGTCGTTGATGCCGACCCAAGTGGAAAATTTCAGCGGCACCGGCGGTACGGAAAGAATGATCATTCCCGGTGCGTGGTGTCCGACGCCGCGTTCGAATTTCCGACCGTTGATGATGATCGGATTGCCTTCGACGGACTTTCGGGCTTGCGTCGTCCGCCAACCGCATTTCGTAACGGAAAGATCGAGTTCGTCGATGTATAATGTTTGCGTCGGTTCCTGTGCGAAGACCGCACAGGTGAGCAGCAGACAAAAAGGGGCAAGGACGACGGGCTTCATAGTTTCTTGGAAGGGTTAAGGGTCATACGACCGTTAGCAAGAGCAGGAAACAACGTGGGAAATTCTCGCAAATCCTTTCGAGTTTGTCAACGTCTCCAAAATAGCTGGAGCAAGGCTTCAGAAAGAAAAAACGTTTTTCAGCAACATCGGCTTGCCGACGCAACGTTTCAATGCTATAGTCGTTACGGTGTCGTGTTTTACGTTTTGTTCGTCAACCTTGCCATGCCACGCTTTGTTGTTTTGGAACACGATTATCCCGACGTTCATTGGGATTTGATGCTCGAATCGGGCGAGAAACTGGAAGCATGGTCGCTACCACCGCATACGCTCCCGCTTGGTGCGTTTCGGTGTTTGGCGAAGCGGCTACCCGATCATCGGAGTCGCTACCTCGATTACGAAGGCGAGATCTCAGATGGACGTGGTTCCGTGCAACGTATCGACGCCGGAATCTTTGACAGGCTTAGCGAACAAAGATTCCTGTTGCGCGGTGCCGTTTTTACCGGCGTTCTCGAGTTTTATGCAGATGGCAGCATTTATTTTTTTCCGAATCCGTACAGTACGCCGTCTTCGTTACCGATGACGAGGACACCGTCTGATGCTGCGGGCGATGCGGTGATTTTGTCGGATGTTTCGTGAGATTCGATCAATTGACCGCTCTTCAAATCGAGAACATACAGACAGGCATCCGTCGAGGTGACGTACACTCTTTCGCCGACAATTATTGGGCCGCCTTCGATACGACCTTTTGTACGATAAACCCAGTGTTCCTCGCCGGTTTTGGCGTCCACCGCATGAACGGAGCGTCCGAATCCGCCGAACACCGCCCAATCGTCTCGGCAGGCAACGGGACCGCGAAATGATTGCTTCGACGAAAAACGCCAAACGATTTTACCCTGTTTCCAATCGACGGCGACAATTTCGTTGCCTTCCGTACCGAAAATCGCCAAACTGCCGAGAATCGCCGGTGTCGAACCGGTCGGGGCCTCAAGATCGACGGCGAGAATTTTCGTGCCCTTATCGAAGTCGACGATGTGCAAGTTGCCGTCGCAACCGGCAACGAAAATTCGATTTTCGGCAACGGACGGAAAACAACGAATCTGGTCGTCGCTTTCAAAGGTCCAAATCGGCTTGCCGTTCGTTGCGTCGAGAGAATAGAGTTTTCCGTCCTGTGATCCGATCAATACGCGGTCGCCGACGACGTTCGGTGCGTTATCGATCACGCCGCCGGTTTTGAACTTCCAGCGTTCGGTTCCCTTTTCGGCATCGATGGCGTACAAAATTCCGTCGTTGTCGCCGACGAAGACGGTTTCGGTGCCGTCCTTGCCTTTCCAATAGGAGGCCGATGCCAGGATACCGTATTCGACCGGAAAGACCCAGTGGCGTTTGCCGTCCTTCAGATTGACCGCGTGGAGCCCATCGTCGCTGGCGCCGATGTACACCGTTTTGCCGACGATGATGGCCGTCGCCTGGAACCAGCCTTTTTCGAGACGGTATTCCCAAAGGACTTCGAGTTTGTCCGGCAACGTCGCCGTTGAAACGCCGGTCGCCTTGGCGTCTCCGCGATAGAGCGACCATTCGGCACGGAGGGGGCTCGTTATCAGTACGAAAACGATCAAAAAAAATGTCGTCATGGCTTTTCAGCAAGTGTAGCGGAGTTTCGGCTAAGCGGGTGGGGGCGACGTAATATCCGCCAGAACGTAAAAGATATGGAATCCTCAGACACTTGAGCTACAATGAACGCCGCCCATCTTAACGCAATCCGTCGACAACGGCAAGACCCACAATGTTTCAGAATGGGGGGTTGCAAAACGGCGTCACAAAACAGACAATAGGGATATGGCAACGACCCTCGAAATCAGTACCGTTCCCGGTGTTCAGCGGCTTCATCTCCTGGCGATTGCTTCGGCAATCGTCTGTGGGACCTTTTGTGCGGCGTTCGTCGGATTGCTCCTATTCAATTACCATTTGCCGTATCGCCCCGATAAACTCGATGCGATGCACACGCCGGTTCCGGTTGCAACGGCAGACGGCATTCCCCTTGCGGTCAGCGATCCGAGTTACCGGATTCCGGCGACCGATCCGTTTAACATCCTGCCGACCGATTACAAGGAGTTTCTCGATCTGAAACGCCGCCTCGTTGTTGACAGGACGAACGAATCGCTCAAAGACGAAATCCGGTCGCTCGATCAAAAACTGCGGCTCGATTATTTCAAGCGGCGGGACATCGTTCGCTTGGCGTCGCCGTTTCTGCTGATCGCAGCGGTCGGATTCCTCGTTTCCATGCGGACGGCGGGTGCTCTCCGACGGGAAATACCCCTTCCGCAGGGAGACCGGCAGGCGAAAGTTCGCAAAGACGACAAACAGCGTCTGCAACTCGGAACCTTGTCCGTCGTTGCCGTTGGCGCAGGACTCGTCGGTGTGTCGCTGGGATTATTACTCGTTCCCTCGTCGCCGTTTGAGCGGATTCTCATTGCGAAACTTGTTCAGGAAACGGTTGCCGCTCCGGCTCAGCAAAGCGCCTCCGATCCGGTCAGCGTTGTTCCCATTGAAGAACCGCCGCTCGACCGCGATGCTTTTCTCGTCGAATTGCAGAAAAACTGGCCGTCGTTCCGAGGAACTACCGGCAGTGGAATCTCAACGGCCCAAAACCTTCCCGTCAAATGGGATACAACGACGGACGAAAACGTCCTCTGGAAGACGAAGATTCCGCTTCCCGGCAAGTCGTCGCCGGTAATTTGGAACAATCGCCTATTCCTGACAGGGGCCGACAAGGAAAAGCGGCAGGTCTTCTGCTTCGACATTGACACCGGCGAGTTGCTCTGGAGCGTTGACGCTCCGTCGACACCGGAAAGCACAGAATCCTTCGACATCACCGATGACACCGGTCACGCCGCTCCGACACCAGTTGTCGATGGCAAGCGGGTTTACGCAATGTTCGCCAACGGCGACATTGTCGCCGCCGATTTCGATGGCAAGGTCGTTTGGAGCAAGTCGCTCGGAATTCCCGAAAACTCCTACGGATACGCCAGTTCGCCTGCCTTGTATTTTGATCGTCTGATTGTCCAATACGACTACGGCGACGGCTCTGAAGGCAAGTCGAAACTTTACGCTTTTGACACGAAGAGCGGTGCCGTCGTTTGGGAAACGCCGCGAGAGTTGCCGAACGCCTGGGCATCGCCGATTGTGTGCAAAATCGGCGACAAATATCAGGTTATCACCAGTTCCGATCCCTTCGTCGTTGCCTATGATCCGGAGGACGGCACGGAAATTTGGCGATGCAAATGCTTGTATGGCGATGTCGGCCCCTCGCCGACGGTCATTGGCAACATCGTCATTTCGACGAACATAGGACCGCGAACGATGGCGATTGACGCAACGGGAACCGGCGATGTCACTCCAACCAATATTCTCTGGACCGGTATAGGTGCCCTGCCAGACACGGTGAGTCCGATCGCAACGGAGAAAAACGTTTATACGCTCAGTTCGCAGGGATATTTGACGTGTTATGATCCGTCGAACGTTCGCAACAACCGGGCAATGTACTGGGAACTGGAAGTCGGTGGCGGCAGGGCGAATTTTTATTCGTCGCCGCTGCTCGTCGGTCATCGGCTTTATCTCTTCGATAAGACGGAGGAAAACCCGAAGGAGAAAGCGAAACCAATGGCATTTGTCATTGACCTTTCCAAGGCGGAAGTCGACGATAAAGGTTCGCTCACGGACGAGAGTTCCGCCGCAATGATTATCGCCGCGAATCCGATGAGCGAACCTACCGTTGCCAGTCCGGCGGCGCTCGATGGTCGACTCTTTATCCGTAGTGAAACGACGCTGTTTTGTTTGGGAGAGAAGTAAATTCAGTCGGCAACTCCGGTACAACGATCAAAACACGACAACTTGTTCTTTCGGCAACCAAGCATTTTTTCCGGCATCGAAGCGGAGTTGCAACCAATCGCCACGCTGGTCGGTCACAACACCCACGGTTCCGAGCACGAGCGGTGTCGTGAACGCCGGTTCGTATTGGAGCGAATTGCCCTTTCGCGGCATCGCCTGTTCAACGGCAACAACGGCGTGGGAAAGGTAATCAAAGCGATACCAATCATACACGGCGGAAACCGTCATCACGAAAGTCAGCACGACCATGAGCAGCATTATTCGCCGGAGTAACCGATGCGGCGCAAAAAGCAACGTTGTCGCCGAAAGAAAGGTCAGGACAGCAAGAATCAGCGCCCAGCGTAGTTTTTGCGGGTATCCGATCAGATTTTGCCAAAAGAAAACGGATTCCATCATCGTTCTCGACTCCTTGAATTCAGTACCGGCCACGGACCGTAAGTTTGCGTCGAGATAGGGATTGAGCGGCAAGTACCGCTTCGCCGTCAGATAGGCTGCCATCGCCTTACCCGGTTCGTCTGCCCGTGCCCAGGCGTTACCCTGATTGTAATATACCGCTCCGGAACGCACACCGCAGTCGATCAGCCCTTGATACAAGACGGCGGCACGGCGAAATGCTTCCGTTTGGGCGGCATTATCCATGGCCGGCAGCGCATCAGCTTGTTCAAAAGCACTCTGCGCCTCTGCGAACTGACGTTCAAGAGGTTTGGGCGATGCAACGCCCACCTTTGAGAGACCGAGTAACACCAGGAAACAGAGAAATGGACGAGTCATTTTTCGCCGTTGTTGTGAGCAGCTTTTTTCATCGCGAATAAAACGTTTCGACGACCAAGTTGGTTTCCCTTCGGATGGTCGCCGCAATTTCGTCAATTCGTCCGTCAGACAGCGCACGCACCCACGGTTCCGGCGGCTGGCGTGCGACTGTATACACTTGGACCCGTTGAATAGTGCCACCCGCATCCGCGATTTCCCGAAGACGAGTAATGTAGGCACGAACTTCCTCCACCGAAGGAGTAATCCCCCGAAGCGACAGGAAACACGATTGTATGACAATCGGAAACTCCTTCGCCGTCGACACAAGATTGGACAAAATTTTCTCGTATGGCAACGACGAGCGTGAAACGGTCCGAAAATGTTCCTCAGTTCCGGCGTCGAGTTTTGCCCAGACTTCGCCGTTGTTCGTCTGAATAATTCGCAAGGCTTCACGGATGCTCGGCAATTCGAGGCAACTGCCGTTTGTGATGGCGATAAGTTTTGTTGTTTCCGGACAACGTTCCGCCCGAATAGCGACGACACGTTGAACGATCTCCGGAAATTGTGAACAGAGTGTCGGTTCACCGTCGCCGCTGAACGCAATGTCCCGCAAAATCCGCTTGTTCGTCGGTGTTCGACGGAATATTTCATCCTGGAACAGTTCGCCACTGACGACCATACAGACCATTTCGCGGAGTTCGGATTCCAGTTGCGGAATATCGATCTCCTGTTCGCGTTTTTGCGACTTGATATTCATTTCACCGGCAACTTGGCAGTACACACAGGCGAACAAACACCGGGCTGTCGGACTCAAATTGAGGCCGATGGAAAGTCCCCCGGCACGTCGACTGACGACCGGATAAACGTATTGCATCGCACGGAAGCGGCTGGGATGGTATTGTGTCAGAGGCAAGGGTATGGAGTGCAGAGTTGGGTTTATTCTGATGCGCTTTCTCTTGGAAGGACACGGGAAAGTTTCAAAACTTCCGCGTTGACATTCCGAATAAGGAACTTTTTATGTGGATTTGTTTCGCCGGAAAGGAGTTCGATCTGCGACGCCTTGAGGCAGAATGTTTCGGCGAGCAATCTTCGGATGGCTTTGTTCGCTTTGCCTTTTTCAGGGGCCTGAGTGACGCAGACCTTCAGAACACCGTCTTGTTTGCCGCGAATTTCATTGCGTTTGCCTCCGGCGTAGGCGTACACACTCAACACAACGCCCTCCGGATGCGGGGAAAATGTCATAACGCTATTGTAACACCTCGTACGCTTTTGGGAATTGGAGCCGACTAGAGCGTATTAAGAATTAGTTTGGATTTTCAGGTGCGTCGTCATTGCGCTGCGTTTCATTCCGACTTTTACGCAGAACGGCGATTACGGTTGGCACAGCGCAGTCGACGGACCGGACACTCAAGTCGTCGTCGAATTTCCGTAAGCTGGAGCGTCGTGAACGGCTCTTCTCTTAGGAATACGGCGTCCAAATGTTCGAGACCTTCCAGGAAGGTCTGGGAAGCATCGAACGCGAGCGTCAGCGAGCGTTCGTTCTCGGAAAGAGGGCGAAGTGCCTGATACGTTTTCAGACCGTAATTCCAAGCGTCGGCGTCTCCACCGGCTAGGGAACCGAGGAGCGTCGCGACATCCAACGCAACGGCGTCGACACCGAGTTCCGTAAAATCAATCATTCCGCAAACGCCGTCTTCGTCGAATCGCAAATGCCGCGAACAAGCATTACGAATAACCGGCTGAACTGCAATCGGAAGCCCGGCTGCCTGATTCAGTAGGGCAAGGTTTGTTTCTGAAAGTGGAACGATTAAATCGAGATACTCCAATCCGACTTCGGCGAGATGCGATTCGGCGTCGTTTTGCGGAAGTTTGCAAACTCCTTCGAGGGTTCGTCGTAAGGTTTCCAGTCGTCCGGAAGTCCAAATTTGGCAACGGGAAAGTCGTTCATTGATTCCAGCCGACAGCGATTGTGGCGGATCCGGTAGTGGAAAATCGGCGACCGCCTCGTGAAACTGGGCTAACGCAAACATTGCCGACGCGATTTTGAACGGTTCGTCGGCAAAGTTTTCCCAGACGTTTTCTTCTACTTCGTCAACCGAAAAAGCCGAATGAAAAAACTCGCTCGAAATTTCCGGGAACTCGCCGATCCAAGGCAACAATTCCCAAAAAGAGCCGTCACAGTTAACGATTCCTTTTCGTTCCCGCGTTTCCAATGGTAGCGGAACGGTTTCGATCCCTTCGCAGACGGCATTCCAAAGGACGGCCTGAATAAACTGGAGTCGTTCGATATTCGTCAATTCCTTCGGCCAGCGTCGCAAACAAAAGATTCCCTCCGATGTTTCAATCATCCAGTATCGGCAACGTCCCAAAGCCGTCGAAGGAAACAACGGCGTCACGGCGTCCGTTTGGTAGCCGTCCGGATAGGCGGAAAGAATTAGCTGCTCAATCTGGCTGGAAGTCATTGAATCGAAGTCGAAAATCGGGCCGTGACACATCCCCCGTCCTGTTATCGACACGTCTTTTCGTCGAACGTGGCGAAAACTTTCATTTTTCGGTTACGTCGAATGAGGAAACTGGATTGTTTTCGTCGACTAAGGAGAATTTCGAATACTTTTCGGCTTTTCGAATGGCGTCGCTCCCTGTTGCCTTTCTGACATCTTTCGACTACAATGACCCAAAGTCCTGTTGTTTTTCTTTTTCCTGTTAGGTTGTTGCCATGTCGTTAGCCGTTCGCGTTGAATTTATTAATCCGTTCATCGTTGCCGTGACAAAGACCTTGGAAACGATGGTCGGATGCAAGGTGATACGTGGGACGCCTCAACTCAAGAGGAATCCACAGGCCCTCCATCCGATTAGTGGTATCATCGGTCTCTCCGGTGTCGTTGCGGGGACCGTCGTGTTGACAATGTCCAAGGAGCTCGCCTTGAAAAGCGCGTCCGTCATGCTTATGGACGAATTTACGGAGCTTGGTCCCGACGTTTTCGATGCCGTCGGTGAACTGACGAACGTCATCGCGGGCAATGCCAAGGCCCAGTTGGAAGAATACAAACTGAGTTTGAGCTTGCCGAACGTCATTAACGGAGCGGAAACGGAACTCCATTTTCCAGAAAACTGTCAACCGATCTCGATTCCTTTCAGCACCGAGTTCGGTCCGTTGGCGGTCGAAATCGGTTTCACGGCGACACGAGGATGATCCCGATTCCTGTTTATGAGCACAGGGTTCTCGTTCTGTCCACGGACATCGACGAGAACGCCCACGCGAACAACCTCTGTTACCTCCGCTGGATGAACGAAGCGGCGGTCGCTCATTCCGCCGCCAACAGTTGGACCGCGCAGCGTTATCTCGAATTGGGATCAACCTGGTTCGCACGGCGACACACCATCGAGTATCTTACTCCGGCAGCGAAAAATGACGAATTAGTCGTCTCGACTTGGATTCACGACTGGAAAAACGTTCGTTCAACAAGGCGTTATCGCTTCATCAGGCCGAGCGATGGCGTTGTCGTTGCAACCGCCGAAACGCTCTGGGCCTTCGTCAACCTAACAACGGGACGTCCCGTCAAACTGCCGTCCATCGTTGCCGAATGCTTCGTTGTCGTCGAACAGCCGTTCGGAAAAGAACACAACGGCGATGCGTAGTCTCTACCAGAGCGTATTAAAAATTGCTCTGGAGTTTTTATCATCACCCCCGCGTAGGCGGGGGCCTAGTACCTGGATTTCCAAATGCGCTTCATTAAGTGTTTTTTTCAGGCAATCCGGTATATTTCCAATTCATCGGCTGAGCGGTCGTGTTGTAAAATGCGATGTAATC
>Ga0099364_10015203_pt1 | contig 10165 bp, 8 predicted proteins | sample TergutTh196P3_FD_73070 | JGI IMG/M metagenome (GOLD analysis project Ga0099364, IMG submission 73070) | Microcerotermes parvus P3 segment gut microbial communities from Pointe-Noire, Republic of the Congo - Th196 P3 | ecosystem: Host-associated > Arthropoda: Insects > Digestive system > Gut ...
TTTTGCCAAAGTTTTCTGATATTTTGGTAAAATCTCGTATGTCCGAGAAAAATATTGTCGCATGCTTGGGAAGGCCGCCTGGTTTTATCTGTCCGCGCATGGCCTGTACTGCAATATCCCTGTTGGTAAATTTTCCAAAAATACCCAGAGCTCTGCTCATCCTTTGGAAGCTGGTAGTTAGTAAACCTATCTCATCCCGGCCTTTAGGATTAAGTGATACTTCAAAAACACCTCCTTCGATTTGACGCGCAGCTGCTGCAAGCTTTTTTAACGGAACAGAAATTGTTTTTGCAAAAAACCAGATAAGCATAATGGAAATACTTAGCACTGCGGCGGTAAGATAAATATTCCGCCATGTGGTTTCAACAATTCCTTCGAATACCTTATCGTATTCTATTGTGGTTATAAGGGCAGCTCCGGCGATATTCAATTTGGTAAAGGCCCCAAAAAATCTAACATCATCTTCATCGGCATAAAGTGTCTGTAGATTACGCTGAGGGGATCTCCTCATGTTTTGTATAAAACCATCATGCGAAACATTTACGCCTGTCCGCATAAGTTCATAATCGGAATGTATTAAAATATCGTTTTCGCCGTTTACAAGGTACGACTGGTTTGTTCCAAAACCAAAGCTTTCAATCATGCTTTCGGCAGAAAAAAGAACCGCTGTACAAGCTATGTCGTCCAACGAAGTTGTACCGTCCAACGAAGTTGGACCAGTATCTTCATGCCAGAAAAAGGCAATGGTTAACAGCGAAAAGGAAAAGTTCGGTGTTTCATTTATCAGTATTGTTTCCCTCTCGCCATGCTTATGGCCATCATCGGAAAAAAACTGTTCCTGTCTTTGTTCCCAATTATGTACAGGAGAAGTATCAATTTGGCGGGAAGAAAAAAACTGATCATTTATAAAGAATAAAACTTGCTCATCGGGAAGACAAAAGGCAAGAGCTGCAACATTTCTGTTTTGCCTAAAATAAGTCTGCGCTGCCAGACCGCTGTCTGTTTCACCATAATACATTAACTGTGTCACAACAAGAGCATTGGCCTTAATATTGGCAAAGGTATTTTCCGCCTCCAAAGCCGAACGCCGGTTTACTTCAAAATTATTTGCCTCGGCATTTACCTGTAAATCCTGAGAGACAAGGTACGATACAAGGGCCGTTATCGATCCAAGAGACAGCAATACCAAAAATGAGATAATCAATACAAGTTTTGCGCCAATGGTAAAAAATGATGTTTTATCGGAGTTGCGCTTTTTTTTTCTCATTTATTACATACTCCCTGTTGTTTTTTTCACTCAAACCACAGCCTCGGCCGACTGTCATCGTCATCCCACCACCATTGTGAGTTTGCAATTGCGTCATTCTTGTCAGCATACACTGTCCAGCCCGGGCTGCCTGTCCACCAGTCTCTATCTCCTGCTTGTGCTGTGCTTACATCCGCACCGTCTTTGCCGGTCGCACTGAAATCGGTGCTTATACCGGATGGTAGAATCATACTGACAAGTCCGTAGTTGTTGGTCATGCTTGAGGTTGGGGGGGGTCCGCCTATATATCCCAATATACGCCCAAAATAGCCAGCGCTTCCGCTTGATCTTTCTATTCTTTGGTTCAGGGCAACGCTGTTTAACAATATGCTGAAAGGTGTACCACTTACGTATTGTCCTCCTGCAAGACCGCCGACACGGTTGCTGCCACGAACTCTTCCGCCTGCCGCATAGCAGTAGCTTATCCCAGTTGTATCTAGATTGGTCACTCCCACAAGGCCGCCGACATAGTCCCTGCCGCTTACAGAGCCTATAAAGTAACTATTTATAACATTACCATGATTCCATCCAACCAGACCGCCGACATTATTGTTACCTCTTATATTACCCATGACAAAGCACCTCTCCACTGTGCCAGAAGCATGAAGAAACCCCGTTATGCCGCCGGTACTAAGATTACCGGTTTGGCCAACATTGATGTTTACATTAATAAGTCCAAGGTCTTTAACAGTTCCTCCTACTATAGAGCCGAACAAGCCATAATTGACCGAAGATCTGGGAGCATTGATAGTCAAGCCGCTAATTATTTTGCCGTTACCGTTAAATGTACCTCGGAAAGGTGGTAAACCTCCCCCATCTTCGTCCCCCAGGCTAATGGGTGTCCACCCATGACCGTTACGGTAAGCGGCTAAGCTGATATTGGAAGTCAGATTGATAGTAACACCGGCAAACTCATTTCCATCAATTACAAGCTGGGCAAGCCCTGCCAATTTCTCGGCTGTATCCAGATCAAAGCTCGTATTGCCGGCAATGTACCAGCTTGTGTCCGGGGTGGGGTTATTTCTTTCTCTTGCATTCATAAGATCCTGTAGATCACGCCTCATATAGGGGTTATTACAGGTAACAAGAGAAAAGAGTAATACAAAAGAGAAAAATGAACAGAGAGCAGTGGATAGCTTATGTATCTTCATTTCCCATCACTCCTCATTTACCGCTCTCCTGCGTTCCCCATCACCTGTTCTATATCCTATAGATAATCCGCCTCCGGCCAGGTAGGGGTAGCCTATTCTGAATGCCGGTTCTATGAACCAATTCCTGCCCGTAAGGAAACGCCAGCCTGTATTTATTCCTATGGAAACATTACCTTGGCCAGAAATTTCGGCCTTTGTATCGCCATAAAGCACCGGTCCAAGGCCCAACTGGATAAAGGGGCCTGAAGAGGCGTCCGCTCCGTATATGTATGCACGAAGAAAAAACAGCATTTCAACAAACACAAAATTTTCGTTATCCGCTGCATACAGAAGCTGTAAACCCAGAGCACCCCCTGTGCCTGCGCCTATTACTATACCTCCGCCGTAAGCTCTGCCGTTCCAGCCATAACCGTTTACTTCGGCGGTGGGAGCAATAAAGAATGCTTCGCGCTGCTGTGCACCAAGCATAGGGGATACTATCGGGGACAATAGCAACACCGCCATAGCTGCCATAACAGGCATTTTTTTCCCTGTTATGGAATTCATGGGAAAAGTAAACACTGGAACTTAACTATAACAGTATTTCGGGTATTAGTCAAATTTTAAGACAAAACATTTTAAGGCAAAATACCTATTCTTCGTTAAACAATACAGTTGACAGATAACGCTCGCCGGTATCGGGAAGAATAACAACGATGTTCTTTTCCGCATTTTCACTGCGTTTTGCAAGTTCGGCAGCTGCCCATAATGCTGCACCGGAAGAAATGCCAACGAGTAAGCCTTCTGTTTTGGCAAGCTCTCTGCCTGCGGCAAGAGCATGTTCAGTGCTCACAGTTATTATTTCATCATATATCTTTGTGTTAAGGACTTCCGGCACAAAACCCGCTCCTATACCCTGTATTTTATGGGGACCGGCTGAACCTCCGGACAAAACAGGGCTGTCCTCAGGTTCAACGGCAATAATTTTTATATTGGGATTTTTTGACTTTAAGTATTCCCCCGTACCGCTAATGGTCCCGCCTGTTCCAACACCGGAAACAAAAATATCTATTTGCCCGTCGCTGTCTTCCCAAATTTCCGGCCCGGTTGTTGCCTTATGGACAGCCGGATTGGCTGGGTTTACAAACTGCCCGGGAATAAAGGAATTGGCCGTTTCCTTAGCCAATTCTTCGGCTTTGGCAATTGCCCCTTTCATTCCCTTTGCCCCTTCAGTAAGAACCAGCTCTGCACCATAGGCCTTAAGCAAAGCCCGGCGCTCCATGCTCATTGTTTCGGGCATGGTTAAGATAATCCTGTATCCGCGTGCAGCCGCTACTGCAGCAAGCCCTATGCCGGTATTGCCGCTTGTAGGTTCGATAATGACAGTCCCGGAATTAATAAGTCCATTTGCTTCGGCATGATCGATCATCGCCTTGGCTATCCTGTCCTTTACACTTCCGCCGGGGTTAAAATATTCCAGCTTGGCAATTAGCTTTGCCGAAAGATTGTGTTTTTTACGATAGTTGGAGAGCTCCAGTAACGGTGTATTGCCGATGAGGTCTGTTATATTTTTTGCAATTTTTGGCACATTAATCTCCTTAATATTAAGGAAGTACAAAGGAATTGTAATGTCAAGTGGTATAGAATATAATGTTATTATGTTGTCGCAAAAAATTAAAAACAAGGCTTTGGAACTGGGCTTTTTGTCAGCGGGGATCATTCCTTCAGGAACATTTGATGAATATACCCGTCATCTGGATGATCTGATAAAATCTTTTCCGGAATCGGAGGGATTGTATCAAGCTCTGTATGATATGGCCCGGCAGAAGGAAAGTGCAAAATCAATCATTGTCTGCACAAAACGCTACAATAAATATAAAGTGCCTGACAAGCTGGACGGGCTGATTGGTAAATATTACTTGTTCGATTGCAGAGTTCCCTATTCACAGGAATACCGTGAAATAAAGGAATTTGAATCCTTTATTAATCTTCTTGGAATCAATATACTGCAAGGCAGGGTTCCTGACAGGCTTGCTGCAGCAAAAGCAGGGCTTGGAAAATTTGGCCGGAATAATTTTTTGTATGATCCAAAACATGGCTCTTATATCTATATTAATGCATGGGTTGTTGATAAAGAACTTGAGTATGATCCAATAGAAAATGATCTCCTTTCACCAGAGTGTAAAGAGAGCTGCAGGAAATGTGTACAATCCTGTCCAACAAAGGCGCTTTCAAACAGTTTTTTTATGGACAGGGGAAAATGCATTACTCATCTGACCTGTTTTGTAAAAAATACCCCGGACGAAAAAATCCAATCCCAAATGGGCCGCTGGTTGTATGGCTGCGATGTTTGTCAGGATGTATGTCCTCTTAATAAAGGAAAATTTACAGAGACAGAAGAATATCCTTTACTGGCTGATTTTGAAGTATATCTGAAACCTGAACAAATAAAAGAGATGGACGAGGAAACATACAAAAAAATAATTAACCCCCGGTTTTGGTATGCCGGAGAAGAGAATCTATGGCTGTGGAAAAGCAATGCTCATCGCAGTATTAAAAACTCAGGAGAGAAAAAACCGGCAGAAGAGCGTAAATAATTGTGCGGTCTAGCGAAGCAAACTTTGTACAATTTCCCTTTCAAAAACCTCTAATTGCTCAATAAGCTTATTCAGTTCCCTTTCTTTTATATCTTCCGGTAAAAATGAATATCTAATACTGTTGAGTGCAAAATTTCTAAAATCTTCGTATGTTAGTCCGGGGTAGCGCAAAGCTGCAATGACAAATTGCTGCGAAAGATTGGTACGCAATATTCCAGCATCGTCTGTTGAAAGCACTAAAGGCACGTTATTCCTGTGGTAAAGCATAATGGGATGCTCGCTGTCTTTTACACCCAAAATGAATTCATTGCTGGTAAGGTTTATTTCGACGGGAATAGTGATGTCCGCCATTCTTTGCAGCAAGTAAGGAGCGTTTCTCTCAAAGGCAATGGCTACGCCGTGTCCTATGCGGTTAGCACCGGCAATTACTACTGCATCATGTATGTTTGACTGCAAATCCTCCGGCGGCACCAATCCCAAACGCAGCTCTCCGGCATGCATTGATGTTTGAACAGAACCGTACTTTGCTTTTAGAAAGTTAAACATAAACATATGTCCCCAATAATCGCGCAAAGAGTAGTCGCCGTTTTCTGCCTGAACGATATTTACCCCCGTCAAATAATCATTGCGCATAGTGCTTTTGAACCCAATGTATAATTGTGAAAAAACCCTTACAGGGTCTTGAGTATTTCGCCCGGCATATGTTTGATAATATGTTGTAACTTCGGGAGCAGTATCAGCACTTGCTGCATGAAGATCGTTAATTAGTTTTATATGGTTTTCAATTTCACTCTGTACAATCTGGTCGTTTTCCAGCATTTGAAACAAACTTTCCAGGGTTCTTTCAAAGTCAAGAGAATTACGCCTTTCAATAAGAGCAATAAGCAAATTGTTTTCTGTTTCATATCGTGTTACAAGGGCTGGATCTATTCTAGGGCTTGTGACCATAATTTCAAGATACTGTACGTTTTCGTTCCTTGCCCGCAGCCTCAATTCAATTAACAATTCGGCAAGATGCTGATAGGTAAGCGCACCGAAGTTTCCGAAAGTTGCAAAGAAAAACTCATCGGGAGGAAGGGTATGGTTATAGGCGTCAAAATTTCGTATTGACCAATGATCTATAGCGCGCATTCTAAGATAATGTTCGTTTTCCATCCCGGGGCTTAATTGTATGCAGGATGTGCATACTGCGTTCAAATTAAGAACATAAGAATCCGTATTAAGCCACATACCATCTCTAACGGCCATATTAAAATATGTTTCTGCATAGACAGAACCGGTAAGATGATTATGCAAATCACCGCCTTTGGGCATACGGGTAAAGAAATATTGTAAGATTGCCTCATTGTCGCGTATCTCTTCAAACAAGGCAGAAACATCAGAACTTGGTTTTCCAGCGGAAAAATTTCCAAAATGCTGGCAGGATAAAACACTTAAAGCCGTAATCAGAATGCAGATTCTACTGATATTTTTCATGATCTTAATCTCCTGATTGCCTATTGAGTCTTTACCGTACTTGTATGAAAAACCTTAAGGCAAATATTACAAACAAAATCCAGGTTACTAAAGAGATGTCCTTCCATTTACCGGTGACAGCTTTTAGGACACAATAGGAAAGTATGCCGTACATAATGCCGTGGGCGATACCGTATGCAAAGGGCATCATCACAATGGTTAGGAAAGCTGGAATGCCTTCGGCAGGGTCCTTAAAGTCTATGACTATTACCTGTGACATCATAAGAAAGCCGACGAAGATCAATACCGGGGCAGTGGCAAAGCCGGGGATTAAAAGAAATACAGGAGAAAACAAAAGGGCAAGAAAAAACAACATTCCCGTTGAAACGGAAGTTAGGCCGGTTCTGCCTCCTGCGGCAACCCCTGAGGAACTTTCAACATAACAGATTAAAGTGGATGTGCCGAGGCCTGCACCGACAAATGTCCCAACAGCATTGGAGAGCAAGGCCTGTTTGATTCGGGGAATATTCCCGTCATTATCTCTTAAACCCGCCTGGGCGCTTACTCCAAGCAGGGTTCCAAACGAATCAAAAATATTCACAATGAGCAAAGTAAAAAATACGCTAAAGAATTTTAAAGTCAGTATATCAGAGGACAATTCAAACTGAAAAAAGAGAGGAGCGGCGGGCAAACTAAGGGGCATCCAGCCGGAAGGAATGACAGTAACCCCGGCGATAATACTTATTATTGTAGTACCCAAAATCCCAATAAGAATAGCGCCGGGTGCTTTAAGCGTGTGAAGAACAATAATAAGAACAAAGCCAAGCAAAGCCAGCAAGACAGATGGCTGGGACATATCCCCAAATTCAAGAAGGGTACCGGCGCCGTGCACTATAATACCTGCATTGGCAAAACCAACAAGAGCTATAAAAAGACCGATGCCAACCACTATGGCCTTATTCACATTTTCCGGAATTGCTTTGATAATTAACATACGAATATTGAAAAGGGACAAAATAAAAAAAACAATTCCTTCAAGAAAAACCGCAGTAAGGGCAAGCTGCCAGGAAAACCCCATGCCTATTACCACTGTATATGTAAAGAAAGCATTTATCCCCATGCCGGGAGCCAGGGCTACAGGTAGATTAGCGGTAAAAGCCATCATCAGCGTAGCAACACCCGAAGCAATGGCAGTGGCAGTAAAAACCGCACCCGGTGTCATATTGCCGCCGATAACACCCAATATGGCCGGATTTACCGCGAGTATATAGGCCATGGTCAAAAATGTGGTGAAACCTGCAAGAAACTCTCTTTTTGCAGTAGTACCGCGCTGTTTAAGTTGAAAAAGCTTTTCCATTATTTGCATTTTAAGCTAACATAGATATATTAATCTACCTTCTCCGTAGTTTTTTATAGAGTACTGCCTCGGAGGCTACGGCTACTGAACGCCGAAAACAAGATTTGGCAGGAATAAAACCGCGTCCTGAAAAAATATACAGAACGCCACAACCGACAAAACCGCAAGCATGAACGGCAATGACTCTTTTACCGTTTCTTCCGGTTTACATTCAAGTATGGTAGAGGTGGTAAACAATGCTATGCCCACAGGCGGCGTCATTATGCCCATGGTGGTAACGGTCATCATAATCAACCCGAATTGCACGGGATCAACCCCAAGGCGGGTAACCACAGGAAGCAGTATTGGGGTCATAAGCAAAGTGACAATGGTGCTTTCAATGAAAAGGCCGACAGCCACCAGAAGTACAGCGACAATTAAAAGCATTACATAGGGATTTGCGGTAATGCCCACAAGGAAAAAAGACAGAGACTGAGGCACATTGTCATAGACAATGCCATAACCCAAAATTCCCGAAACGCAAATAAGAAACATTATCACGCCGATGTCGCGCCCTGAATTTTTCAGGGTTTGTATAAATACCTTTAACGTTAATTCCTTAAAAATGAATTTTCCAACGATAATAGCGTAAACGCATGCAAAAGCGCCTGACTCGGAAGGGGTAAACAAACCAAAACGAAGACCCGCGATAAGGATAACCGGAAAAAGAAGCGCCCAGATCCCGTCAATGGACGCGCGCCCTATTTCTTTAAGGGAAGCCGGTTTATCCCGGTCCGGCATATATCCCCGTCTTTTGGAAGTAAAGCGTATAACGATCATCAATAAGACCATCATAAGCAGGCCGGGAACAAAACCTGCGACAAAAAGGCGGCCTATGGATACCTCCCCCACAGAGCCGTAGATAATAAGCCCCATGCTGGGCGGTATGGTAGCGACAATAAGGGCGGTAAATCCGTTTACCGCCGCTGAATAACCCCGTGCGTATCCGCGCTTGGTCATCTCCGGCCCAAGAATACGGCACGACATGGCGGCGTCGGCATTGGCGGAGCCTGAAACACCGCTCATTAAAGTCGAAAGCACGCAGGATAACTGGGCGATATTCCCGTACATGTGCCCGGTAAGAACCGTTGCAAATTTTATCAGGCGTTTGGTGATGCCTGTACTGTTCATAAGATTTCCGGCAAAAATAAAAAGCGGAACCGCAAGCATGGTAAAATTCTGGCTTGGGCTTAACATTCTTTGAACAACAATCGAAGGGGAAAGGTCAGGGTGTGATAGAAAAAAACTTGCGCCTGCAAGCGCAACAACAAAAGCTACCGGCATGCCCAAAGCCAGGAAAAGCAGAAAAACAATAACTACTGTAATCATTATATTGCCTCCCTGCCTTCTGATATAATTTCACTTTCATTCCATTTTTTTACAAGTTTAATCACAATTGTAACAATCATAAAAAGCGCACCCACAGGAACACTTAAGGTTGCCCAGGAATATGAAATAGCCAATGCCTGAAAAGTGCGCTGGTAGTTTTCAATACTTAAAGGTATACCGTATCTAACCAGCATTGCCAAAAAAAGAATAATTATTATATAAAAAAAATAATAAAGGAATTTCTGTACTATTGGAGAAAATTTCTGAAGCAGTATATCGACACGGATAAAGTCCGCCCTGCGCAAAGCAGTATCTGCGCCTAGGAAAACAAGCCACGCAAGAAGCAGCAAAGAAATATCCACAGCCCAGTTAATGGGATGATTAAGCCCTCTGGCAATTGCGGATGCAAATACCAGAAATGTAATTGCCGCTACAGAAACTGCAACTATTGTTTCTTCCAGTATGCAAAATCCCCGATATATGACAAGCAAGGACTTGCCCACTTTATTGACTTTCATTCAAAGCTCCTTTACCTATCTCGCTCCATATTCTATCCCGTACTTCGAGAAGCCCCATCTCTTTGTAAGCTCTCTCGGCAGCAGCAATAAACAGCGCTTTATCAACATGGTTAATCTGCAAACCATGTGCTTCCATATCTCTTTCATATTCTTCTGCCCTAAGGAGTACTTTCCCGGCATTTTCAATAGCAGCTCTTATACATTCTTCCACAAGGATTTGCTGATATTCAAAAGGCAAAGAGGAAAACCATTTTTCTCCCGCCATGACAAAATTTGCAAGTTGAAAATGTTCGGTCTTGGTCATAATGTGCGTAACTTCGTATACCCTGCTTGAATAAGCCGCTGATGACTGGACTTCAACTCCGTCAATAGCCTTAGTTTGCAGGGCGTTATACGCATCGCCCCAGCTCATGGCAACAGGTGTCGCTCCGAGC
>Ga0099364_10015204_pt1 | contig 10165 bp, 7 predicted proteins | sample TergutTh196P3_FD_73070 | JGI IMG/M metagenome (GOLD analysis project Ga0099364, IMG submission 73070) | Microcerotermes parvus P3 segment gut microbial communities from Pointe-Noire, Republic of the Congo - Th196 P3 | ecosystem: Host-associated > Arthropoda: Insects > Digestive system > Gut ...
TTTCAAAATTGAATTCAAAATCACTTGCACAGATTTCAGGCAATCGTTGTCGCCCCTGTTGAAATCAATATAAATGACCGGATACTCAATCCAGTCCTTCTCTAACTCCGCTATTGCCAAGCCCTCAAAAAGTTCCTTCTTGCCCAGAAAATACGCTTTCAGGGTAGACGCAAAAAGGCTTTTCCCGAAGCGGCGCGGACGACCAAGAAAGTATGGTCTGCTTTTGCGCGTCAATGCGTAAACGTATTGCGTTTTATCTACATAAACACATTCTTCAGTGCGCAACTTATCAAAATCCTGAATACCAACAGGCATTTCCCTTGATGAAATATCCATAACAAAATCGACTTTTTATTAAGGCGCAAATATACATATTTTTTTCGAAAAAAAAATGATTTTTTTTGCATTTTTACAAAAAAAATCGAACTCTGAAGAAATTCTTCAAAGTCCGATATAATTGATATATAGAGCAATATTACGTAAAATCTAAGCTCTAATCAATGCGCCCGAAACAGAGTACACACTCCAAACCCCGCCTGTTTCCAAGCCGCTTATATGCAATAAGCCGTTGCTGTGAAGGCGGCGGGTATGACGGTGGTGATGGCGGTTGCGGTTGCCTGCGTTATAGAAATGTGCACAGCGGCAATGGCGATAATGTTACTGCGTAATTGGCGCCCGATTGGTCGGCGGCAATGGTATTGCGTCAAGTTCGCTTTTGGTTTTAAGTCGCTCATGCACAATTGTTGATAATGCTCTCTCAATGTCCATGCATATTTTTTTTTACTTTTTTGAACTTTAATTTTCACAAAAATACTACTTTTTTTCGAAACCGCCAAAAAAATATTTTTTTTACTCCCACCTCCCACCCGTACTGTAAAGAAATTTTACACCACCTGTAAAATTTATTTACACTTTCCAAACATCTAAAAAATTTAATCATCTAACTGTCAACCATATAAAAAGTTTGGCACGCCATTTGTACAATAATTGAATAAAAGTAATGTTTATTTATTAATCAAAAATCAAAAATCAAAAATCAATTCTTATGTTATTTCATATTAAAATCTTTTTGCAGTCTTTGCGCCGCAACCCGACCTATTCGTTCATCAACATTGCCGGATTAGCGATAGGTATAGCCGCTTCGGTACTCATTTTCTTATGGGTGTACCACGAGCGTAGTTTTGACAGACATCACCCTGATGCTGAACGAATTTACAGGATAACTAATGTTATCGGATTTGGCGGACGGGACGAAGCGTGGGTCTGGGAAACATCTTCGTTGCCTTTTATTGAGGCGTGTAGAAACGAAATTCCCGAAATAGAAAACGTCGCCATTATGTTTTCACGCCAGATTGAATCTGTAGTAGTGGACAACACAGTGTTTTCAGTCAAAGGAAATAGCGCTTATGTAAACAGGGCTTGGCTTGAGATGTTTCACAGCCAACTTTTGGAAGGCTCTTTTGAAGCCTTTGAAAATCACCTATTTAGTGTGGTGTTAACTCAATCGGAAGCGGACAAATATTTTGGCAATAATCGGGCAGTCGGACAAATCATTCGCATCGATAATGCCGACTTTACAGTTCAGGCGGTGGTAAGGGACAGCCCCTCAAACACTAATTTTCGCCACAGTGTTATGGCTTCCACCGACGCCGTTTTGTCTAACCCCCAACATCAGTTAAATAGAGTGCGTTGGGGAGATATGAACTGGACATGTTTTTTAAAACTGCATCCAAACGCCGATACCTCACAGGTGGCACGAAAGATGAACGATATCTATGCAAAAAACGAACGCCCCCATGAAGAAGCAAGTTTACGTTCGTTGACCGACATTTATTTCGAAACGGATATTATGTTTTCCCGTTTTGTTCGCGGCAATGACACAACAGTATCAATATTTGCTTTATTGGGAATATTGCTATTGTGCATTGCCTGTATTAACTATGTCAATCTTACTACAGCAAGTGCAACCATGCGGGCAAAAGAAGTGGGCATAAAAAAGATTGTGGGGGCAAAACACAAGTCGCTGTTTTTGCAATTCATTGTCGAAACACTGATAGTCAATCTATTCGCCATCGCGGTGGCTTTTTACCTGATAACATTGTTGTCGCCTAAATATCAGGAATTGGTGAATATTCCGGTATCTTTCTCATCGCCTGTTATATGGGTGGTAACGGGGATTTCGTTGCTGTTTGCAACCGTTCTCAACGGCTTTTATCCGGCGTTGATACTCTCTGCATTTCAGCCACTTAAAGTTTTGAAGGGTATGAGCATCCCAAAAATAAAAAATAGCGCTTTGCGTAAAGCGTTGGTAGTATTTCAGTTTACTGTTTCGGCAGTGTTAATAGTCTGTGTGATAACTATATACAAACAAATGACGTATATCCAAAACAGAGACCCGGGTTATAGTAAAGAACAGATAGTCAGGATAGAATTGCCTTTTAGCAGGGTTTTTTCATCAGACCGTGAACACGTAGGGCAAACGCTGCAAAACATGAAAACTGAACTGCAATCATACGTAAATATAGTCAATGTATCATTGTGTAGCAATAGTATAGAAGATGTGCGTTCACAAACAAGAGGAAGCGCCGATTGGAACGGACGCGACGCAGATTTTAACCCCACACTTGCAGTTTTTGGGGTGGATGAAGATTTTATTGACGTTTTTGGGGTGCATTTGAGCGAAGGTCACTGGTTTGACGCCTCATATATGGGAAATGTTATTCTTAACGAAACGGCTGTCCGCGAATTGAAAATACGCGAACCTTATATTGGCGAACGTTTCGACTTGATGGGCATGAGTGGCAGTATCATCGGTATAGTAAATGATTTTCATTTCCAAAGTCTGCATGAAAAAATTACTCCTCTTGTTCTCTTTAAAGAAAATTATAACAATCGTTTTATCGCAATGAAAATACAGGCAGGCAAAACCACCGAAGCCATGCGTGATATAGAAGCCGCCTGGAACAAATTCTTCCCTGCCGACCCGTTCGAATACGCTTTTTTGGATGATGCATTCAACCAACTGTACCAATCAGACATCCGCACATCGCAATTGATACTCATATTCAGCATTTTGGCTGTAGTGATTGCCGTATTGGGTCTGTATGGTCTTTCTACATTCGCCATAGAGCGTCGCGCAAAGGAAATAGGCATCCGCAAAGTAGTTGGAGCATCGGTGTTTGACATCGTTAATCTACTGACGCGGGAGTTTTTGATATTGGTAGCCGTCGCCTTCGTTATCGCTGCGCCTGTGTCGTGGTGGGCGATGAACAGATGGTTAGAAAATTTTGCGTATCGTATTGATATTACTATTTGGATTTTTCTTGCGGCAGCAGTGATTACAACGGTTATTGCGCTTGCGGCAGTAGGCGTTAAGGCAGTGAGAGCGGCAATGGCAAATCCCGTAGAAGCGATAAAGAAGGAGTGACTGAGACTTACTACGCCATATCTCATGTTTTTATTGTTCAAAAAACCGCTGTAATCTCGAAATCTCACTGTTGAATTTTTCAGGATTATTTTCTTTGAATTTCCGAATATTCAACTGTTTCCACAGAATAGACGGATAAATTTTGAATGAGTTATATTCCGAATTTTCCCAATTTGGCGTTCCTTTCTCAAAATCTACTAAAAATTTCTTGTCTGTATCTGTCAGAATATCATTAATTTCCTTGATTAGTTTTGAACGTGTAGTCTCGTATTCAGGATAGGTAAAATCGACGTCAGTCATACCTGCAAACTGATTTTCCATTGTATCCCGCTGGTCAATTAGATTAGGAGCGAGTGTTTCATAGATTGGGCGGTCGCTTCCCAGCAGACAAAAGATAAAACCTTCCCTGATGCTTTGCAAGGAAGCATCCATGTACTTGACGTCGAACAAGTCGCGTGGGTGTTGTCGCGAGAGCGCCGCCGCAACCTTCCCGCCATACAACAACGGCAACGGCGCTACATTAGCCTCGCAATATAGCCTAAACATCTTTTGTGCTTTTTCGCATAACGGCATTTTCATAATTCCACCGCAGACTAACCCTCTTTTGGTCTGATTGACCTCAATTTTAACCTGTTTACCTTGATAATCACAAAATAGTTTGCATGTATCAGGACGATGCGTAACACGAATACCATTAAGAATTTTTCGGATTTTTTCAGAAATAATTATCAAGCGCCTATTAATGTTGTATAGGCTTGTAACCCTGTCTTCGAGCGGGATATAGGTTAAGTCTATATCTACCGAATAGCGGGGTAAATCCTTAACAAACAGGTTAATTGCTGTTCCTCCGTGAATGGCAAAACAACTTTCTTGGGAGATTACGGGTATAATTTTTATGAGCAACTCCACTCGTTGTGCATATATTTTATTCATATTCAGCAAGTTCTTTAGGTATTGTTATCAAGTATTTTGAGTTATACACTCCGTTTTTTACAAGAGAACGCTTTCCCTCGCCTAAATCAAAGAGAGTGGTATTTAGAGCCTTAAACCATTGATGTTGCGATTTATCTGCCATATACATAAATATTCGCTTGACCTTTTGTGAGGTGCATTGTTCTAACAATTGCTGTAATACTTGGGGGCGCAGCGTGGTCAGCATTTCCATAACATAGTACAAATCCATTAGCGCAAAATGTTTCGGCGCAAGGTGCAGGCACTCCATAAAAGCCCGTTCGGACGAAGAAACAAGTAAACTAAACCCATCGACTTCTATCGTTTCTACACCTAACATATTATTACCAAATATTTTAGTGGTCGAATAACAGACATTCATATCCCAGTCATAATCCAACATCCAGTCTGGCAGTCTTTCGGTTTTCGAAGTAAACAGATAAGCGATAGGTTTGCCCATCGCTACAAAATGTGAAAATCCTTGTATATCAAGGGCTGTTGAGGCTCCGACAAAACAATTTTTACTTAATTGTTCGTTATAGCAGGCAAGGGCAGCATATAGTGTTGGAGTTTCACCGGCTCTGAAATATACGCTCTGACACAGTCGCTCAATCCATCCTGAAGCAACATAAGAAGTTTGTTCTCTGGTAGATATACGGTTTTTGCTCATCCACGAAGAAAACATCAATCCCTTGTCAGGAAGTTTTTGAAGTATTTGGTTTATTTTGGTCGCCATTTACGTAAAAATTTGCCGCAAATATAAACAAAAATAAACTTCTGGGCAAATTTTTATTTTTTTTCGCATTTTTTTCATCACTAATCATAATGGATAATTACATTTTCCATTGTTTACTCCCACCTCCCATCCAAACTGTAAAGAAATTTTACACCCCCTGTAAAGTTTCTTTACACTTTCCAAACACCTCAAAATTTTAAGCATCTAATTATCAGCCATCTAAAAAGTTTGGCACGACATTTGTACAATAATTGAATAAATGAATAACAGAATGGTAACAATGTAATCAAAAATCGAAAATCAAAAATCAAAAATTATAAAAATGATAGTTTTAGAAAATTTGCAAAAAATCTTCCGCACGGAGGAAGTAGAGACAGTAGCGTTGAACGGCGTAAGCCTGAATATCAACGAAAAAGAGTTCGCGGCAGTGATGGGTCCTTCGGGATGCGGTAAATCTACCTTGCTTAACATACTCGGATTGTTGGATAATCCCACATCGGGCAAATATTATCTGGCAGGCGAGGAAGTAGGCAGCCAAAACGAAAACGAACGCACTGAAACACGAAAAGGGCTTATAGGCTTTGTGTTTCAGAGTTTTAACCTTATAGAAGAGATGAGCGTCTTCGACAATGTAGCCTTGCCGTTGGTCTACATGCAGGTGAAGGCGCAGGAGCGCAAAGAGCGGGTAGAGGCGGTTCTTCACCGAATGAAGATTGACCATCGCGCACGGCATTTTCCTAATCAGTTGTCGGGCGGACAGCAGCAGCGCGTTGCCATAGCGCGCTCGGTGGTGAGCAACCCAAAAATAATTTTCGCCGACGAACCAACCGGAAACCTCGACTCCAAGAACGGATTGGAAGTGATGAACTTGCTATGCGAACTCAACCGCGACGGCACAACAGTAGTGATGGTGACGCACTCGCAGCGCGACGCTTCGTATGCACACCGAATAATTAACCTCTTTGACGGGGAAGTGGTGTAGTTAGTTTTCAGTTTTCAGTTTTCAGTTTTCAGTTTTCAGATAGTCAATTAGTTAGTAATAAAAAATTTAAAATTTAAAATTTAAAATCAAAAATCATGTTATTGTACGAATTTATAAATAATTTCAAGAGACAGAAGATTACCGGCTTTTTTAGCATCATCAGCCTTAGTTTGGGAACTATGGCGGCTATCATGGTTGGTGTTTGGAGCATCAATGCGTACAGTTTTGACCGCTTCCACGCGGATGGCGACAGGATATACCGCATCACAGCGCAGGCTTACCTCAATGATAACCTTACAAAACTTGTGATGGACGAGGTGGGCGTCACATACAATGTGCAATTTCTGGCAAGTATAGCCGAAGTGGAAGAGTTTTCTTTCATAAGATTTAGCAACGACAGACTTTCTGTTGAAGCCAATCATGTCAATCACGCCTCAATACCGGCAATTTACGCGAGGGCGAATTTCTTTACGTTCTTTTCTTTTCCGCTGAAGGAAGGCAATCCGGAAACGGCGCTTGATATTCCCGGAAAGGCAGTGATTGACGAAACCTCCGCATTGCGCCTGTTTCCCGACGGAAACGCTATGGGACAGTTAATAAAAATCAATGGCGACAACCATGTCGTTTCGGGCGTGATGTATGATATACCCCGAAATTCGCATTTGCAGACAGGGATGGTGATTTCCGAACACATCGGAATGTCTCATCAAACATTGAACAACTACCACAAACTTGCCAAAAATACCGATGTAGCCGCATTAGAGCGAAAATATACGCAGGCGGCATACGAATTAGCGCCTTTTTTAGAAAATGTATATTTTCAACTGAAATTGCAGTCTTTGAAAGATATTCATTTCAGCAGAGGCGAATATTGGTTTGATAATGCCGTAACGGGAAGCAAAATGGAAGTGCGGATTTATATTTCGGTAGCGGCGGTTATTTTGCTGCTTTCGTGTATCAATTTCACTAATCTGTTTGTGTCTACAACGTTTTTGCGGGCTAAAAGCGCCGGTATCAAACAGGTGATGGGAGCGAAACGTAGCAGACTGCGATTTGATTTCTACTCGGAAACAGCCTGTTATGCAGCAATAGCGCTGGCAGCCGGATTATATCTGTCAGTGATGACAATGCCTCATTACAACAATTTTACAAATCAGAATTTGTTTATAGATTTTTCGTCGCCGCAACTGTATTTTTTTCTGTTGGCGTTGTTTGCGATGGTCGTTGCGCTTGCCGGTTCAATGCCGGCGTTCAAAATAGCGCGTATGAACCCCGTTGAAACTATCAAGGGGACAACTCGCGGACGTCCCATGTCAATTTTCCAAAAAGGATTGACTATCATGCAATTTACCGCTTCAATTGCTCTGCTGTTGGTTACGCTGCTTATCAGCAATCAGGTCGATTTCATGCTTAACAGCAGTGACGCCGGTTTCAACAGAGAAAATATCGTTTATGCGTATGCCGGTTTAAAAGGCGAACAGTATGAAACACTGCGCAATGAATTGCTGAAAGAGCCGGCGGTGGCGGATGTGACATTGAAAAACTGTTTGCCTACAGAATGGCAAACCGGTACGATGGTGATGAAACCCGGCGATGAAAAAAGTCAGTCGTTTGAAAATTTATATGTAGCGTCCAATTATTTCGACGTTATGGGTATGACAATAATTGAAGGTGAAAATCCCATCGGCAAATACGAAGGCAGCAACGTGTGCGTTCTCAACGAAACAGCAGTGCGGGCGTTAGGTCTTGGCAATCCGGTTAATCAAACCATTATTCTGCACGACCAGCCGTATGTTGTTAAAGGCGTTGTGCGTGATGCGCAAGTTCGGTCGTTTCACGCAAATACTGACCCGCAATTATATGAACCTTTTGCAAACCTTGGAAGAAATAATCGCCACAGCATGATGAATAATTGTCCGGTACTGATAAAAATATCGGGCGCCCCGCAAACAGCCATTGCAGCCATTGAAAGACACTGGAGCGCAGTACTTCCCGACACGCCTTTCGAGTACCGATTTTTAGACGATGAATATGAAAAGATGTACGCCTCCGAAAAAAACCTGCGAAACACGCTGTCAATAGCCATGTTCATTGGTTTTGCCATTTCCGTTGCCGGACTGTTTGCCATGGCGTTCTATTCCACGCAGAGACGACGGAAAGAGATAGCATTACGCAAGGTTCACGGGGCGTCAGTGATGGATTTGTTGAAGTTGCTCAATAAAAGTTTCATGCTCTGGATAGTTATTTCGTTCGTTTTGGGAAGCATAGCAGCATGGGTTTTCATGGAAATGTTCTGGTTGAAATCGTTCATAGCGCAGGCGCCGTTATCAGTCGGCATTTTCGCAGGCGTGGGAGTTGTAGCAGGTTTTGTAGCGCTGCTCACGGTGAGTTGGCAAACGTGGAGCGCGGCAAATACAAATCCGGTGGAGGTGATAAAGAAGGAGTAATTGAGATTTATACTACGCCATATCTCATGTTTTTATGCCACTTATGGCTTACTATAAATTCAGATATCCTGGCGTCATTGCGGGCTTGACCCGCAATCCCCTATTAATAAAAGAGATTGCGGGTCAAGCCCGCAATGACGCCCTCGATGACGCGCTATATTAAGAGCCTTATGAATAATGCAGGCTAAAAACTACTTTTTTTCGAAACCGCCCCAAACTTTTTTTATGATTTGTGTTGCCATAAATATCTGTATATAATCACATTATAAAATTCGTATATTTGAATATACGTTTTTGCACAAAAAATGTATATTCAAATATACAAATATTCAAAAAATGTATTATCTTTGCATTTTTTTGTATATGGACAGTTTAATAACCACATATCGCAGTCGTTTGGAGCAAACCAATAATGATTTCGCGCGCTATCTTATGCCCGATATTAATTGGGATAACCGTCTTTTTGCCGTCGTCGGCGCTCGAGGAACGGGTAAAACGACCTTGTTGTTGCAATATATCAAGCAAAACATTGACCCGACCCGGGCTATTTACATCAGTTTGGACGATTTGTATTTCTCTACTCATCGCCTTATCGATGTTGTGAAAACAGCCCGACAGGAAGGCATTGCGCATTTTTTTATTGACGAAGTTCACAAGTATTCGTATGAAACTTGGGCGCAGGAACTGAAAAATATTTACGATTTTTTTCCGGACGTGAAAGTTGTTTTTTCCGGGTCGTCGATACTCAATATTTATAGCGGCAATGCCGATTTGAGCCGTCGCGCAATAAGTTATGAACTTTTTGGGCTTTCGTTTCGCGAGTTTTTGGAATTTGAAGGTGTGAAAAAACTGCCGACAGTTTCATTAGAGGATTTGTTGAAAAACCACGTCGCTCTTGCTGCCGACATTATCAACGGCATAAAAATTTTACCTTTTTTTCGTCGATATTTGCAAACGGGCTATTTTCCGTATTACAGGGAAGACCCGCAATCGTACCATCTGCGCCTGCTCAACACGGTAAATGCAGTTCTTGAAACCGATTTGCCGGCAATAGAGCCTATTGAATATGCATCTGTACAAAAATTAAAACGTTTGCTTGTCGTGATAGCAAAAATGACGCCTTTTACTCCCAACATGTCTACATTAGGCTCGCAAGTCGATATTCAACGGAGCAACCTTCTAAAATCGTTGATTTTGCTTGAACGCGCGCGACTCTTAGGACTATTGCACGACGTAGATAAAAATCCGAAAAGTTTGAAAAAACCGTCAAAGATTTTTTTAGATAATCCAAATTTGGCTTATGCATTAGGCGAAGAGAACACAAATGTCGGAAATTTGCGCGAAACCTTCTTTTACAACCAATTAAAGAGCATTGGGAAAGTTACAGCCGCTTCAAAAGGCGATTTCACTGTCAATGGAAAATATCTGTTTGAAGTTGGCGGCAGCAATAAGGATTATTCGCAGATTGCCAACATCCCAAATTCGTATTTGGCTGTAGACAGCATAGAAATGGGATTTGGCAACAAAATTCCGCTGTGGATGTTCGGTTTTTTGTACTGAAACTGTAAAGAAATTTTACACCATCTGTAAAAAAATTAAAAATTATTATCTTTGCTTGTTTT
>Ga0099364_10015205_pt1 | contig 10164 bp, 12 predicted proteins | sample TergutTh196P3_FD_73070 | JGI IMG/M metagenome (GOLD analysis project Ga0099364, IMG submission 73070) | Microcerotermes parvus P3 segment gut microbial communities from Pointe-Noire, Republic of the Congo - Th196 P3 | ecosystem: Host-associated > Arthropoda: Insects > Digestive system > Gut ...
CGGGTTGAATTTGAGTGCTTCAATGCGTCGCAAGCCAAAGTGAAGCTCCATTCTGAGCATGGAGCCAAGCCTTGGGTCTTTTTCGTCTGCCACACGAAACAGTTCCGTCATGTCTATTTTTGCTGAAGCGGGTGCTCTGGATTTTCTGGCGGCCACTTCTACTTTGAGCAATGCGGGATCCACTTCTGGAAGATAGTCCGTGACCTGGCCAATAATCTGTGGGCGGTTCATCATCCTGGCAAATTGCCTCAGCCGAGAAAGGTTGTGCTGCAGTGTTTTGGGGCTGAGTTTTTTTTCAAGCCACCAGTGTCGCACAAGAGCGCGTATGTGCTTTTGACGCAGGGCTTGCGGGCTTTCCAGCCGGAATCCGAGTTCATGAAGCAGACGGAATGCCGAGAGAACGACCTCTCTTGTAGCTTCCCTGGTCCGGGCACTTGCACGACTTCCATTCTGGCGCACTGTGCCCTTTTCTTTGAGCAGGAGTTCTATTTTTCCCAGGCAGGCTTTGTTCACTTTCAGTCCTCAACTATTCCAGCGCTAATATATTTGACTGGCGCGGCAGTGATGCTGCGCTCCATCAAAACCAGTCTAAGGGGAAAAATCGGGATGAATGTTGCAAGTAGTGTGTTATTTTACCGTCCGTTACTTCAGAAATCGCTGTGTCGGGCAGTGCCTGCGCTTAACTGGAAGTCGGCGGAAACAAGAAATACCTGATCGTGTGCAAATTCGGTGAGAATGATGTTGTGTTGCGGTATTTCTGATTCACAAAACAACGAATTCCCGTGCACCCGCTATCCCGTAGAATATTTTTCCCTGCGGAATCAGGCTGTTGACCGGCACAATCAGACGCGGATCAGCAACCACGGCTGGCAGCGGCATGTTCGGTTTCCCATTTTCGTCAACATTAAATTCTTTAATGAAGTCCTGGATATAGATCAGGTCAACCACTTCGCCATTTTTTACGGCTGCTACGGCATGACCGGAGCCCTTATAAAACCTGTCGGCAGCATCGCCAACTTTAAAAACCTGCATTACCCTGTCCTTTTCTTTTTTGCGACAAACGAAAAACCCGCCCTCTTCAATGAAAAAGGGGCGGATTTTTCGTTTGATGTATTCTGTTCACGCAGGACTCAGGTGTGCTGATAGCAGTTTGGCCATCTCGAACATGTTGACCTGCTCTTTACCGCCAAACACGGGCTTCAGCCTGTCATCTGCATTAATCATCCGCCGGTCCGATGCATCCTGCAGATTGTTTGCCTTGATATAGTCCCAGATTTTTTTGGTAACTTCCGTGCGGGGAAGTGGTGTACCGCCGATCACTTCTGCAAGGGCAGCAGAGGGTTGCATCGGCCTTGAAAATGCAGTATTGCCTTTTTTTGCGGGTGTTTTGTCCGCCATAGCTGTATTCTCCGGTCAATTATTAAACGACAACCACACAAGCCAAAAAGCCCGCCCGGGATGATCCGGGAGCATGGTTTTCAGGATTGTACAGCATCCTGTGGATCAGGTGCCACAGCTCTCCAGCGTTCTGCGACATTGATGCCACTTATGTGCTCTTCTGCAAGGATTTCCCGGTCTTTGCCTTCCCGAAAAACCCGGTAGTTGACTTCACTGTTGAAGCCAACGGAAAAGTTGGTGCTGCTGCTTCCTTTGCGCACCACTTTCCAGCTTGCCCAGACCATCCAGTCGGAACGGGGTTCCCTGATCAGAACAGCCCTGTTGGTCTTTGCGACTACCTGCTCCTCGTCAATGATTACGTTTGTCCACGCCATGATGTCTGCGTCCATTGGTTTGGGTACCACAATTTCAGGTTTCTGACTGGCGAGAGATTGTTGATCTTACAATAAAAAGTGTCCGGAAACAGTTTTTTTGTATAATTGGAGTGTGCAATCCAAAAATTTACGCCAAAAAAACGGATGAAAAAAGCAAACCCTACAGAACAATCCTACGCCGAACTGCAGAGCGCCTTTGATTTTTATAATCGCACGCTTTTTGATGACGTTCTGCCAAACTGCATGATCACGCTGCAGCGCGAAAAACGCACCTATGGCTATTTTTCTTCCAGACGTTTTGTCAGTCGCGATGGTCAGAGCACAACAGACGAAATTGCCATCAATCCGGCGTATTTTGGCGTTCTCCCTCTGACTGAAATCCTGCAGACGATGGTTCATGAAATGGTGCACGCATGGCAGGCGCATTTCGGAAAGCCCGGCAGGCGCAGATATCACAATGCGGAGTGGGCAAAAAAAATGGAGAATGTCGGTCTCATGCCGTCCAGCACCGGCAGGCCTGGCGGTGCCAGGACAGGCGAGCGTGTAGCTGACTATGTAATGGAAGGAGGGCTTTTTCAGCTGGTGACGGAAGAACTCCTGTCAACGGGCTTTCAGGTATCTTGGATTGACCGGTATCCTCCTGTCAGCCTGCCGGAGGTGCCCGTTTTTCCACATCAGCTGCTTCTTTTGCCGGATGAATCAGCGCACAATGAATTCTTCCCTGAAGCATCGCAACCTGCTGCTTATGTTGAAATGCTTGTGGCACCATCAAAACTGAACCGGAGCAACCGTGTAAGGTACAGATGTCCTCATTGCAACACTCAGGTCTGGGGCAGACCCAGGCTCCGGATTTTGTGTGGTGCTGAAAGCTGTGAGACAGCGATTTTTCAGGTCAGTTGAACAGCCCGTGGCCTCATTTTGCACGGAAGTGATACGATTTTGCAGAACGGGCACCAACAGCTTCAGGGTGATATCCTGTCATGCCGCAGCCGTAAAAATAGGGTGTTTTTGGGTATTTTTTGTGGAACTCTGCGCAGATACAATAAAGCTGTGAATCACAACTGTAACAACACTGCACGGTTTCATTACCTTCAAAAAAGAAGCTTTCCTTTGCAGTATCCGGAAAGGCTTTGTAGCATCTTCCTCACCAAGCTGCCCTGATATACGGTCAGGGCGCAGCATCAAAGCGGGTTCCATCACATGTGCAGTCGTCATTCCGCTCAATTTTACTGTGAAAGGACTCTGCCTGCCGTCTGTGCGGTCAGGCAGGAGGCTTTTTGCTGAAGCCAGGTAGCGCAGTAATCTGAACCAGCAATATGAAAAGGAGTTTATATGAACGCGATGGAAACACACAGGACTGGGAAAAACCACATCAGTCAGGAAAGAAAGGGCTTTGAGGAAATGGCAGTGCAGCAGCTCGGACTTCCTGCAGGTCAGCGCGATGCGACATTTCAGATGGCACTTCTGGATATAAATCCACGATATGCCAGAGTGCTTGAGATGCGTTATGGAGAGGCGGGCAAGCCCGTGAGCTATGCTGCCATCGCTGCAAAAGAAGGCGTCAATGGTACGAGGATATCGGCAATACGCAGGAAGGCCATGGATTACCTGCGCTGGCGGTATTTCGCTCGCAGTCAGCGCAGCGGTTTCGATATTTCAGTGCTGGATCTGGAATTGCCATTTCGGATATTAAGCAGCCTTGTCGGCGCGGGGATATACACGCTGGAGCAACTGGGATCCCGCACGTTTTCCTGCCTGCTTCACGTGGAAGGTATAGGTGAGCATTATGCCCGCGCAGTAGAGCGGGAGCTGAATCGGCGTGGCTATCAGTTGAAAGAAGAGAGCGTTCGCATCAGTTGACGGCATCTTGTCATCGCAGGCAACATCAAAGCCGGTAAACACATCCGGAGGTAAAAAACACGGATAAAAGGCACAGTGAATAACGGAGCTCAACCCGCGCACGGCATTCACTGCGTCCACCTTTAATACCAATGCTCATAAGTTAAGGGATTTTTCCATAATTTTAACTTTCAATAGTTGGATTCAGAGGATCCTCCCTCAAGCGGAACTGAAATTTTGACATTTTTTGTTTCACTGTCACACCCCGAGGGGTACTTTTGCCTATGCTTGGACGGCAATTCTCTTTCGTAATCTTAACCACAATACTCTTTTTCCAGACAGCAAAAACCTGTGGAAAAAAAGAAACCGTTCCTGGTACGCTTGCGTCTGCTGAGAACATGTCTTCGAACCTTTTCAAGCACAGTTTAGCGTTAGAAAATGTCGCCGATAAGTGATGGACTGAAAATGATTGTCTCTGCTATTATTCTCTTATTACTTGTTGGATATTGCGATTGTCTTCATGAAAAGCTGAATGAATACAAAATGCCTTCGCAAATCTATGAGCAAAGGAAGGCACAATTACGTTATCTGATTTTGTTTTGCGATGAGATGTTAAGATGAGATAACCATGAGTTCACTTTTAAATATTGCTTGGGAAAATGTCGTTATCGGTGTGCTTGGCGGTTTTTTTGCCAGCAGCCTTTTCTGGCTTTTTTCATTTGTCAGAAGCAAAATGTTGGAGAGAAAATATCCAATTAAAGGCACATATCTGACGAACTTTGAAGATTTGGAAAATGGTCAGATAGTAAACACTTCTGCATTGGCGGTACTTAAGCAAAGAGGAAAAAAAATTACTGGCAAAACATTCCTGAGCAATAACCGCACATGGATTCTTGAGGGAGAATTGACTGATACTGGAAAGCTGTTTGGTCTGTATTTCGCAGAAGACCCTATGGACAAAGGAATCGGGAATTTTTTTTTGAAAGTTACAAATGACAGGCATATGCATGGCTTGTGGTCGGGATTCGACTCAGTCAACAATATCGTCAACTCAGGAAGATATACCTTCACTCCCCTTATGCAAGATTATAAAATCACTGAAGCCAAAAGAGAGCATGTCACGCAGATTATTTCCATAAGTGATGACGAACTTGGCAAAGGATTTCTGAGCCACAAGGAGCTAGCTGAAAATGCCTTCGATAATAAGGCATATATATGTCATGTTGCCCTGCATGGAAAAAAAGTTTTAGGGTTCTGCTTATGTATAATCGCGTCCAACGATGAAGTAGATAAACACCTGAAGGTCGGTCATGCATACCTTCCCGCGTACGTACATTTTGCCGAAAAAATTGGTATTATAAAAACCATTGCAGTATCCAAAGATTTTCGCCAACGTGGAATAGGGCACGCACTTACTCGTGCAGGGTATGATGAGATGGCAAATCGTAAAGTTCAATCTGTCTGCTCGCTTGCGTGGAAAAATGGCAATGTCATAGCCGCCAACGGCTCTTTATCTGCGCTTGGTTTGAGTCCTCTTCGTGAGATAGAATCGTTTTGGAAGGAGGATAGTCTAAAGCATCATTTCGATTGTCCTGCATGTGGTCCCCCTCCATGCAATTGCTCCGCTGTTTTGTACTTCAAGGCCGTATGATTTTTTTTCAAGTCTTTCACTGAAGTGCAAGATGCAGAATATCTCGCTTTTCCCGCCCCGCAACCATTGAGCTTTGCGTTGTGTCCCATCTTTGGCGGCACACTGTATTTATCTATTGCGGTTGTAGAAAGCCATTTCAAAAGTCATCCCGACTGATCGGGTGATTGGTTTGCTGTCCACCTTCTCAATGAAAAGGGTCGTATTTTCAGGATTATGAATATGTGCGCAAGGGGTCACACGCAGCAGAAACAGTGCCTGTTTTAAAAAGGCTTTATATAAAGGCGGGAACTCACAAGACTACCGTACAAACGGATTATCCGCTACTCATACCATCCACTCCCACCACAATGCGATTGCAGCAACACAACAGATATCAAAGGCCCGGAACAGGCATCTTGAGCATAAAACCATTCATCACCGGTTTTCCTTCCCGGCAACGCCCGCACCTTCCGGATACGGATTGCCAGCCACGAAAGCTGGCACCGGACAATCACGGAGTCCTTCCGGTGCGCTCCGACCCTCAGGTCAGTTCGGGGTAGCGCACAACCCCAGATTCTCCATAGACGGGCACGTAACCCGGCGTATGCATGCAAGCGGAAATGCGGAACAGTTACCGCATACTCCGGCAGGTCGGATGGCTTGCCCGACGCACACTTAATCAAGCCACTATCCATATTGAAACTTCAATCGACCAGATACGCATTGTCCTGCCAGGGATTACGATCTGTAGGGAGTAAAACACCAAAATCCCGGGAAAACCCGCATGGTGCCTGCCTTTTCCAGACACTCTGTGCTGGCGTGTACTCGAAGTCGGGAAAAAAAGAGCCAGGACTCAAATGTCCTTTGATCGGAAAAAAAAGAAAGATCAGATCCGTTTTACGGTCAGTCAAAAACTTTTCCCATGAAAAACTACGGGAAAAGGTTTTCCTGTGAAGTCCTGTTTGACGATTTCGCAGAGCGAATATCTTCAGAATAATCGTGAGTCAGTATCGTGTCAACTCCCTCGCGCCTGGAGCGCTGATGGGACAAAGCAGGAATTTGGGGGGTATTTGCCTGATTTTCTGGCAAACAGGAAGGATTTTTCTCCTTTTCGACACAAAAGGGACACATTCCCGATACAAAAGCGATACCAATGTGATGCATAAAAGCACCTGTCTCTCAAATCGTTCGAAAAAAGGCAGCTCTTTTGCGTGGTGGTTTTTTTTTCTCACCCGCAAAATGGCAGGGAAATATTTGTTTTTGGAAGCAGGGCAGTCATCGTGATGAAAGATCATGCCGAAAAATTCAGGGAAGTGCTGGAAACTGCCGCGCCGAAAAGGAAGGCCGCCAGGTTCCGGATGCTTTTTCCGGGAATCAGTATGATGTTCGCACAGGGGTACTCGCAACTGGAGGTAAATGAGGCACTCAGTCTTGCAGGCTTTGAACTTACATTTGTAGCATTCCGGTCAATGCTTTACAGGGAGCGCAGACGTGCATCCGGTAAAAACCCGGGGAGAGCCGCAGATCGGGTTTTACAGATGAACTCTGCAGGGCAGAACCCTCAGGGTTCGTGGTCGCAAAGCAATTCAGAATCGGTGTCTGTCAACACTGGCGCTGCCAGGTATGATCACACAAAATATAGAAACAGGGAGCCGAAATGGTAGATTCAGTCAACATGATTCTGATGGGGAAAGGCGGTGTGGGGAAGTCTTTTGTTGCAGCCCTGCTTGCCCAGTACCTTCAGGATAAATTTGGCAATGTGTATTGTGCAGATACGGATCCGACAAATGCCACATTCAGCAAATATAAGGCACTGAATGTGCGCTATATCGAGATTCTTGCTGACAACATGAATATAGACAAGAGTCGCTTTGACATGCTTGTAGAAGATATTCTTCGCCATGAAGGCCCGGTTGTAATCGACAACGGGGCTTCGTCCTACATCCCGATTATGAGTTACGTGCTCGAAACAGGCGTTTTCAACATTCTGAAAACGCTTGGCAAGGACGTGCTGATTCATGCAGTGCTGATAGGTGGTCAGGGAATGAGCGAGACGCTGATAGTGCTGGAAGCCATACTGGAGCAGCTGCCATCCCGGGTTGTTGTGTGGGAAAACGAATTTCTTGGACCTGTCAGGAAAGATGGCAAGGCATTTGTCGAGTCTGAACTGTATCTGGAATACAAAGACAAGATAGCTGGCGTAGTGCGCATTCCACAGCGCAGTCCGGACACCTTCGGCAAAGATCTGGATCTCATGACGAGAGCCGCGCTCACTTTTGCAGAAGTCAGGGAGTCGCCCGATTTTCTTTTTATGTCCAGGCAACGGCTGGCCGACGTTCAACGAGGCATCCGGGAGCAGCTGGACACCATTTTTACCGGGACAGAACAAAAGCCTTCGGTCCACAATCCTGCGCCCGGTTCAATGGAGCCTGAGAGTTAGCAACTGATGCAGACATCTGACGAGACCCGAACTGTACTCAACGCGCTTTTCCTGCAAACCGGACAGAAGTTCAATGATGTGGATCCGGTGGTAACACTTGCAGTGATGCTTCGCAGAGACCATATGGAGCTTGTTAAAAAGCTGGATGCAGCTGTTGCCGATGTAAAGAGCGCGCTTGCCGAGCAGGCAGACCGGGAAAAAGTTGTGCCATCAATGTACGGGCAGAATCAGAAAAAGGAAATTCAGGCGATTGTAAAGGCTGTTGTGCAGGAGATGGGAAGCGGACCGGCAGCGCCGAAGATGCGGTATTGGCCGGTCGCAGGTGCATTGTGTATTTTTAGTGCAATTGCAGGGGCAGTGCTGTTGCCGGAATATATTCCCGGCAGTCCCGTGGCAGGGCACATCGAGATGGGGAGACAGTTTTCGCAGCTGGGCAAAGTAACGCAGGACAGGGTGAGAAAGGTTCTTTCCGAGGCAAGGGGCAAAGGCAGTGAATAAATATCTTACGAGAACGGATTTATACGAAAGGGGCTGGAGCACCAGCCTGATTCGCAGACATATGCCGGAGCCGGACAGGCTTTCCAGGGGCGAATCGGGAAAACAGGCGCACCGCCCCAGTTATCTTTATCTGCTTGCAAGAGTGGACGCGGTTGAACGAACTCCTGCATTTCAGCGTGATTTGGAGCGGTCGCGGGTTTTATCAGGTCGCGCACTGGCACTTGCCCGGGAAAAGAAAGATCACCTTTTTCAGGTAGTGGAGTCGGCCATTTTTTTCCCGCTTGACATGAGCTTTGATGAAGCACTTACCCAGGCTCAGGAGGAAAGCGAAGGCAGCTTTGCAGATATGCGGGGGCTTGCGCTGGATATTTTATGTGCCCGGCTGCGATCGGATGAGTGCGCAACGATTGAAAGTTTTGGATGGCATGCCGGAATAAAAGAAGCACGCATTCGATACACCGAGCGAAAGCTTCATCATATTGCGAGTCTGTATCCGGGTCTGCAAGGTGATGTTGAGGACAAGCTGAGGGGCGCAGTTTAACGAGTAAAGTCGAGGGATCCTGATATTTTTTATGAGAGAAATTGAAAAAGGAGAGGGTCACTGAGACCAGTGACCCTCCGGAGAGTTCAGGCTACCCGGATTTCGGGATCCGGGACGAAAACTCTCCTGACATTGGATGTCCAGTTTCGCAGAAGACAATTGAGGGCCAATGTGGAAGGACCGTTACCCCTTCATCGTATGAGCTGCATTTGCAGCCTTCCGGCAGTCGAAACGGTAATATTTCTGACGTTCACCTGACCCTGCAACTGGATTATACAAGAAGCACAAAGCAAAAAAACCGGGATGCCGCAGGTATCGCGGTTTTTTATATTTCCGAAGTCTGCAGGAATGCCGTGACGGGTTGATTACTTGCTGAAAAAACGGGGCATCCCGTCTGGAGGATTTTTCACAGGATCAATGAAGCGAAAATGGTTCTCTGCCCGCTGAAAATGCCGGCCATGATGTCCGGATAAATTGCAGCTCCCTTTTTTCATGAATTTGTATAACCCGCATGAGTTCGCCATCAATCGTGCACATGCCGTGTTGTATCCTCGTTGACCCGGGTGCATGAGCACGATAAGATTCAACGTATGTTTATTCAGAGCGTTAAAGTTGCAGGCAGGAACTTTCCTTGCATCCTGTATCTTCTCCTTCCAGCTGCAAGGGTTTATTTGAATGAAGGACTGGTGCCGGTGTCAGTAAATTTCTGTATTTTCGAACCTCAAAAATGGAGAGTTTTCAATGAGACGTTTATTAGCCCTTTTACTGGTCGTGTCTTTTGTTCTTGGAGGGTGCGCAGCATCACGTAGCGAGCTGGACATCAGTATTCCCATGGCTGAGCATGTCACTGCATCTGTTGGAAAAGAGGTGTATGTAGGCTCCATTGTAGACAAGAGGGTTTTTGAATTTAATCCAGGAACTCCCGACAAACCGTCTCTTGATCCTTCCAGAGAGGGTGGTTCAGAAATCATCGCCCGCGCCGTCGGGCGCAAAAGAAGTATTTATGGAAAGGCTATGGGTGATGTGCTGCTCAGGGAAGGGCAGACTGTAGAAACCCTGGTCGCCGGCACAATACGCCAGGCACTTTCCGACATTGGTTACAAAGTCCTTACAGACGAAAGTCAAATAAAAGAAAACACCATCATTGTTACTGGAGTAATCAGGCAATTCTGGACATGGTTCAATCCAGGTCCTTTTTCAATAACGCTATCCGCTTTGATTGAGACAACACTAACCGTCAATCCACCAAAAAATGGCAGAACAATACCAACAATAGTTTTGGGACACCATTCGGCTGCGATGGCGCTTGAAAGCACTTACGCAGAATGCATTGAGCAGGTCTTGCGGCTTTATGCAGAGGACATAAAACAGCAATTCAAATAGGAAGCTTGTGACTACGTTTACCAGCGTCAAGTTCGCATACGCAATTGACAAGATATCTTAG
>Ga0099364_10015206_pt1 | contig 10164 bp, 5 predicted proteins | sample TergutTh196P3_FD_73070 | JGI IMG/M metagenome (GOLD analysis project Ga0099364, IMG submission 73070) | Microcerotermes parvus P3 segment gut microbial communities from Pointe-Noire, Republic of the Congo - Th196 P3 | ecosystem: Host-associated > Arthropoda: Insects > Digestive system > Gut ...
TATATACACCAGAGGATTCCCCGCAAGAGATAAATTCCAGCTTTACGGCATGGCTGCCTTATTCCTTGTCTTATTATACAATTCTCCGGCCGGCATGGTGCTTTACTGGACAGGAAATAATGTTTTTTCGCTTATTAAAAATATTATCCAAAAAGCAAAAAATCCAAAACGGATTACTCTGGCGCTTGTTTCTTCTGTATGTCTTTTTTTGGTCGTGTATGTACTGTTTTTTCACAGCGGCTGGATGGTGAAACGCATTTTCTTATCCTTGTTTCTTGTTTTTATCCCCCTTGGGATTTTCATGTTGCCATATTTCAAGAATAAAAAAGTTAATTTCCCCGTTGCCGGAATATTTTTAAATTATACTCAATACACCGGTATCTTTATTTTATCACTGGTTATCTTATTTTTATTGGGAGGATTAGTCATTCCTTCTTCTTTAATCGAAACATCTGTCCAGCAGTTTTCGTTTATTGATAATCATACAAGCCCTTTTCCTTTTATTGCCAATACAATACTCCAGTCTTTGGGAATATTTATTCTATGGCCGCTATGTGTTTATTTTATGCTTCCTCAAAATATTAAAAAAATAGTTTCAGCATTAATGGCCGTTCTTGCAAGTATTGTGATTATTAATGTTTTCATTTTTCCGGGGAATTATGGGTATTTAACGCTAATGTTCCGGTTTTCGGAAAGTCTGGATTCGGGCAGGTTAAGTATTGCTTTAAATTTGCTTACTATGTTTTTTTTGTTTGTACTTATTATTACGCTGGTTTTACGCTTCGGGAAAATAATGCAATCAGCTCTGACTGTGTCTGTCTGTGCGCTTGTCCTGCTGGGCGCAATAAATTGCATCAGAGTATACAATTTGTTCCATTCATTTCAGCTACAATTACAACATGGAACCAGAAGTGATATCTCAGACGAACAGGTTTTCCGATTCTCCAGGGCCGGAAAAAATATTGTGGTAATAACATTAGACAGGGCAATAAACGGGTATATTCCGTATATTTTCAGAGAAAAACCGCACTTATATCAGGCTTTTGATGGATTCACCTGGTATAGAAACACTCTTTCTTTTGGAGAATTTACCAATTTTGGAATGCCCGGTATATTCGGCGGCTATGAATATGCGCCCCTTGAAATGCAAAGACGCAGTAATATTCCGTTGGTAGACAAGCACAACGAATCCCTCTTATTACTGCCAAAAATATTTCTTGAAAATGATTTTTTGGTAACAATAACAGATCCTCCGTATGCTAATTATAGCTGGGTTCCCGATTTAAGTATTTTTAACGATTTTCCGCAGATCAGAGCGGATAATATTATAGGAAAACATACCGACCGGTGGTTATTTAGCACAAATAGTCCGATATCAGTATATGAAGCTGATATAATAGAAAACAATTTAATTCGTTTTTCTTTTTTCAGGTTTTTACCGCTGATTTTTAGAAATTTTGTTTATGACAACGGAAAATGGTTAAACATTGATGGAGTAACGGGTAGGATGGATAGGCTGATATTGGATAATTTTGTTGCACTTGATGTCTTGCCCGATATTACAGAAGTAAACGATAATTTATTTAACTCTTATAACGTTCTTCACAATGATCTTCCCCATAATCCATGGTTTTTACAATTACCCGATTATATTCCTTCAAATATTGCATCATACAGAGGTGACGGGCCGTTTGCCAATGAAGAACATTATCATGTTAATGTCGCTTCTTTATTGCTGCTTGGAAAGTGGTTTGATTTTCTCAGAGAAAACAGTGTTTATGATAATACCAGAATTATTATTGTTTCGGATCATGGAAGGGATTTACATAGTAATTTTGCTGATAATATCATTTTACCTAATGGTTCAAGCCTTCAGGCTTATGCGGTACTTTTGATGGTTAAAGATTTCGATGCTAATGGATCATTAATGGTTGATGATTCATTTATGACAAATGCCGATGTTCCGCTTTTAGCTCTAAATAATATAGTAGAAAATCCGGTAAATCCCTGGACAGGAAAGCTGCTGGAATCTGAAAAGGATGACGGAGTTACGATTACAACATCATCTTTATGGAATGTTAGTGATCATCCAAGGTATGTTTTTAATATCAAACCGGATGAATGGCTTCATGTTCACACAAATATTTTCGATCCGGGAAATTGGAGCACCGTCCGTCAGTAATTTTAGCCGGCTTTTTCGAATAATGCTTCCATCAAAGGGTATTCATCAAGGTACTGATCGAGTATTTGTTGTTCGTTATCGGGAAATGAGATAAATTCCAGTGAGAGGATGTTTCCGGTGTGAATAACATGGCTGACCGGTGATAATATTGCATCGCCGGCACGGAGACTGCATTCATTTAATTCGGTGTTTACGGCAATGCCTTCGGGAGGCATGGATTCGTCGGGAATGAATGAAAGTCCGCCTGAAGAAATGGTTTTTACTTCACCGGAAACCAGATAATTTCCGGGAACATTCATTAAAAATCCGATACGGCTCCACGGTTCAACGAAAAAGCGGTGGTGTTTTCTCTGTTCATGAACAGGAACAAAACGGCTGAGTATATTTTGCAATCTGCTGATTTCTTCAGGGTTATTCAGATCGTCATTTACCACTCCGCTGACGCCAATTAAAAACGCCTTTGAAGTGTCTTCATTGTTAAAGTTTTCTCCCTTCAGAATAATGATGGGGCATATTTCCCTGGCGCGGTGGTACCGGACAAATTGCACAAGAATATTCCAGTGCCGGGGAAAATCCCTGGCGCTGATGACAATTACATCAGGATCTATCTCGTCGATGTTGTCCATTGCTTTGAAAATATTATTATACCGAATCAGTTCAAAACCCAGCGGCCTTATTGATTGGGAGATAGTATCGCAGTTGTCATTAGTACCAAGTACCAAAAGAAGCTTCATTCGGTTCCCAGATTCAAAACCGAATAATCAACTATGGTCCAGATATTGTCTTTCAATTGCAGATAGTATGTGTATCGTTTTAATTCGGTAAAATTGTTGTTCCTGAATCTGAGCATTGCGGTGACGGTGCCTTCGAAGTTGTTGTATAGAGTACGCTCTATCGTATATTCGGTGGGGATTATCGAAATGGTTCCGTCGGTTGTGTCATTCCGCAGTTCCTGCCTGTATTGATCAACCATTCGTCTCCTGCCTTCTTCGCTTTCAGCCGTCCATCTGCGCTGGCGCGCCGCATCACGTGTTAGCATTTCTTCAAGGTCTAGGTACAGGAAGAATCGTTCCCATTGGGATCTTTGTCTGGCGGTAAGCATATACTCAACAACCTGATCCGGCGCAAGCCGCTGACGTACCAATACGGCGCCTGTTGCTACATCCATTTCCAGAGGTATGCCGTCCGGGCCGGGAATTACAGGGGGCCTAACGCTCAGGTTGATGCGGGTGGACTCGAGCAATTCTGCAGTTGAACCCGCGGCAACAGTGCTACTCGTAACAAGATTGCCTCGGATAAGTTCCGGATATACCGATGCTTTGACCACAAATGAACCCGGTTCCGTTATCCTGACAAAATTACGCAGGTCTTCCACAAACGAAAAGGACTCACCCGATTCTACTGCCATCTCACGGAAAAAAACCTGCTGGTGCTCTGTCCTCCTGCGTATCAGCAGGTCAGCATCTTCCAGCCGGCGGTTGCTCACTGTCCGTACATCGAAGTCGATCGAAAAGGAACGATCGTCCGCCAGTTTAAACCGGTAAGTGGAAGGGCTGTTATTCGTGATGGTTAACTGAATGAGGATGGGATCGCTTGCAACATAATAAATTCGTCTGTCAAAAAACCGGATGCTGAGGTCAATGCCGGCTTCTGATGCCTCTGCTTTAAATGGAATTATCACGCTCATAAGCGTCAGTAAGGCAATCAATAGTTTTACATTCTTCATCTTAACTTCCTTTGAGATGTCTTTTTTAGCCCTTTAATAGAACACACTTCTACATTATAGTTATCGGCAGAGTGACATGAATACCTTATCATTTCCTGAGCTTTTATATAATATAGGCCGATCAAAACCGGTTTCTGCGTGTGTTTCCGCTGTTTTGGAAGGGCAATATCCTCTTGTTATTGATGGTAGTGAAGGCGCACTTAACGCCTTGCTCCTTGCAAAAATGTATTCTGCCAAACCAGGCCTGTATTTTGCCGTGGTTCCCCAGGAAGCCGATGTCCTGGATTTTACTGTGGATTTGGCTTCATTTGTTCATTCTGATGGGCAGCCGGAACCTTACCGGCAATTCCCCTGGTGGGGTACCGCCGCTTACCGGGAATTGTCCCCTGTTTCGGCAGTGTTTGGAGAACGGGTAAAGGTACTGAGCGATCTGGTTCTGGGCAAGAACGGCATTGTTATCATTCCCGAACGAGCGTTTTTGACTCCCCTGCCGCCGCCCGATTATATCAAAAGCCTTTTGGTTTCCATCAAGCAGGGCGGGAAGATTGACACTACAGAACTTGCCTCAAAACTGATTTCTTACGGATATATCCGTGTTCCGCGCGTACAGATGCAGGGTGAATTTGCCCTGCGCGGTGAGGTTTTGGACATTTTTTTGAGTGGCGAAGCTGAATCATACCGGGTGCTATTTAATTTTGATCAGGTAGAATCGATAAAACGTTTTGATCCGCTTTTGCAAAGCTTTGCCCGGGAACTACTGCCAGATTTGGTAATTCGTCCAATACGGGAAGTGGTCTGGACTGATGACCGGATAGAAATACTGGAAAAAAACCTTGCCGGTTTTAAGGAATTCACCGATGGCGGAAAAGCCATTATCGAAGAGCTGATCACCCAGCGCACCATCCCCGGCGAAGAAATGTTTTACCCATTGGCTTTTAATCACAATGCATCGCTGCTTGACTATCTTGGCGAGGCGGGAACGCTGGTATTAATCGACCGGGAACGGCTGGAAAATGCCCAGGAAAGCCTGAACCGCGAATACCACGGTTTGTACCTGCGTTCGCAGAAGGATAAAGGCCGCGAGTATCCCCTGCCGGAACGGCTGCTGCTCAATTTTGCACGCTTAATTGAAAACTGTAAAAATCTTATTTCTTTCAGAAGAATTAAAAGTGAACCACAGCCTGGTACATGCCATATCACTATTCCCTGTGATCCGTCGCGGAGTTTTTTCGGCAACATCAATTATCTGCGGGACGAATTTTCCGCCCTGCATGCAAACGATTGGCATATTGCCATTGCAGCAGAATCCGAAGTACAGGCAGAGCGGATATGGGCGATACTAGGTAGGAGTGAGGAATTAGGAGTTAGAAATACAGCCTCCTACCTCCTACCTCCTACCTCTTGCCATTTCCTTCCTACCTCCTACCTTTCAATTTTGTGTACGCCGCTTTCCGCCGGATTCTCGCTGCCGGATATTAAATTCATGCTGGTGCAGGAGAACGAAATTTTTGGCCGGCGCAAAAGAGCGCCGCGTTCCCTCAAGACTGTCCGCTCCAGCCCCCTCGACACATTTGTCGAGCTAAATCCCGGCGATTATGTGGTGCATGTTAACCACGGGATTGGGCTGTTCAAGGGCATTGAACGGATAGTTGCCTTTGGATATGAACGGGATTATATCCAACTTGAGTACGCCGGAGATGAAACGGTATTTGTGCCGGTGGAACAGGTCAACCTTGTTCAGCGGTACATTGGCAACGAAGGGCAGCCGCCCCGGCTGGATACGGTGGGTTCCAAGAGCTGGGAGAACCGCAAGGGCAGGGTAAAAAAAGCGGTCGAGGATATGGCACAAAGGCTCATCGATCTGTATTCAAAACGCAAACAATCCCAGGGCTTTGCGTTTCCCAAAGACACAGAATGGCAGACCATGTTTGAGGCGGCTTTTCCCTTTGAAGAAACCGAAGATCAGCTTCGCTGTGTGGAAGAGATCAAACAGGATATGGAAAACTCCAGCCCCATGGACAGGCTGGTCTGCGGCGATGTAGGTTACGGCAAAACCGAAGTTGCCGTCCGCGCCTGTTTCAAAGCGATCATGGGCGGCAAGCAGGCGGCGTTTCTTGCTCCTACAACAATCCTCGTCGATCAGCACTACGAAAATTTTCTGGAGCGGTTTTCCCGTTTTCCCGTGACTGTTGCCATGCTTTCCCGTTTTGTTGATCGCAAAACTACCCGCGAGGTTCTGGACCGGCTTAAAAACGGCGAAATTGATATACTGGTTGGAACCCACAGAATCATCCAGCGTGATGTGCAATTCAAAAATCTCGGGCTTATCGTCATTGACGAAGAACAGCGTTTCGGCGTTAAGGACAAAGAACGGCTCAAGGAGCTGAAAACAAACGTTGACTGCCTGACTCTTTCGGCAACGCCCATTCCTCGCACCCTGCACATGAGCTTGTTAAAAATCCGCGACATGAGCCTTTTGGCGACTCCTCCCCTGAACCGTCATCCCATCGAAACGGTCATTGAGGAATACAGCGACGATCGGCTCGTGCAGGCAATACGCAGCGAAGTTGAGCGGGGAGGGCAGGTTTTTTTCCTGCACAACCGCATAGAAACCCTGCGTGAAACCCGGCTTGCCATTGAACGGTTGGTTCCGGAGATGCTGGTCGAAACAGCCCACGGGCAAATGGAAGCCCGTGATCTTGAAGATGTAATGCACCGCTTTGTTCACGGCGGTTTTCATGTACTCGTATCAACCACGATTATTGAAAACGGTATTGATATTCCCAATGTTAATACCATTATTATTGACCGGGCGGACAAGTACGGTGTGTCCCAGTTATACCAGCTCCGGGGCAGGGTAGGGCGCTCTGACCGTGTCGCCTATGCCTATCTCCTGTACCCGAAAGAAAAGTCCGTCACGGAACTTGCCATGAAACGGCTGCAGGTTATTTCCGATTTTACCGAACTGGGATCGGGTTTCAAAATTGCCATGAAGGACATGGAAATTCGCGGGGCGGGAAATCTTTTGGGCCGCGAGCAGTCAGGCGACATTTATGCCGTAGGTTTTGATCTGTATATTAAGCTCCTGGACGAAGCGGTCAAACGCCTTGAAGATTCGCAATATGAAACTGAAACAGAAACCCTGCTGGAACTGGAATATTCGGGATTTATCCCCGACAGCTATATTGATTCTCAACGGGAAAAAATGGAAGTATATAAAATGATTGCTGCCATTCGGGACAAGGAAGAACTGGAACGGATCTATTCGGAGGTTACCGATCGTTTTGGCCCGCTGCCCGATGAAGCTGCATCCCTTTTGTCGTTGGCTGAAATTCGGATCATTTGCCGAGAGCTTGCCGTTTCGTCTCTCAGGGAGAGAAGCGGAACGGTGATGATAGAGTTTGCAAAAGTATCACGGGTAAAAGTGGACCGGCTGGTTCGGCTTATGCAAGAATCATCGGGTAAGGTGAAGCTGGATCCCCACAAGCCCAATATACTGATGCTTACAACCGGAACTATCGGTTTGCGGGAAAAGAGCGAATTTATCCGTGAAAAACTTGCCTCGTTAGTTTGAGGATTGCTGCGTATGATAAAGACCATTATATGTTTTATGTATGCCGTTTTAGGCATGCTGTTTTTAACCCCTTTTGGGTTGATAACAGCATTATTGGGATTGTTCGGCCTCCGCAGGCCCATGGCTGTTTTGGCATACCGCATGGCCCAGGGATGGGCACGGCTGTTCATTGTTGTCATTGGGTGTAAAATGACCGTTTCCGGCCGGGAAAACATCCCCAAAAAAGGCGGTGTATGTTTTGCGAGTAACCACGGCAGCATAGCAGACATTCTGATGCTCCTCGGTTATGCGGGGCGTCCCTTTGGTTTTATTGCAAAAAAAGAATTACTGAGAATACCGATCCTCAATATGTGGATAGCTGTACTTGGTGGTTTTTTCATCGACCGGGGGAACCCCCGCAGCGCGCTTAAAACCATCAATGCCGGCATTGCCCGGATTAAAGCCGGCGGCTCCATGGTCATTTTCCCCGAAGGAACACGGTCGCGCGGCCAGGGCCTGCTGCCTTTCCGCCCGGGCGCCCTCAAACTTGCCACCCAGTCCCAGTCTGTTATCATTCCGATTGCCCTTTCCGGCACCTATGACATTTTTGAAAAAAACTACCGTGCCCATGCCGGCCCGGTTGGTGTTACATTCTGCAAACCAATCAATGTAGCCGATATTCCGCCGGAGGATCGTAAGCAGGTCCTGGCAGATCGGATTTATGGAGTGATACAAGAAGCGTTGTCCGCAAACCCAAATTAACCGGCTTGGTAACAAACCGGCGGCAGCGGAGCGCCGCCGGCCTTATTTCCAGATCAACACAGGGTTTGCAGAAGCAGTGGGGATGGGGAAGAGGATTCGCTGTGAAAACATGATAAGGCGGGTTTGTAGATGCTGCGGCAACAGCTTCCATGCAGCAAGCGTGCCGATCCAACGCCCCCTACAGTGAAACAATCCTCTATCTGTGGCACTACAGCAAAGGCAGCAATGTGTGCCCGTAATCACTTGATTAGGCGGGTGTCAGCAACCAAGCGTGCCGCGAGCGGCGCGCTTGGTTGCCCCACAGAGAAACAGCCCCATATCTGAGTCATTACAGCAAAGGCAGCAATGTGTGCCCGTATAACATGATTAGGCGGGTGTCAGCAGAAAGCGTGCCGCGAGCGGCGCGCTTGGCTGCTGACAGGACCCGCATAAGTCTATTACGGGCACACATTGCTGGGTTGTCTCTAATCCCCCTATATGGTACGGTGAAACACCATGGATTGGCAAAAAAAAGCCGTTTCTCCCGAGCAAGTCAAGCATATCAGTACAAAATATGGCTGCGACCTCTTAACCGCTTCGATTTTCGTGCGCCGGGGAATAACAAACGGCGAATCTATACAGTTTTTTCTTGAAGATAACATCAGATACCTCCGCAACCCTTTTGAGTTGTCAGGCATGGAAGACGCAGTAGAGCGGATCCTTGCCGCAAAAGAAGAAGGAGAAAAAGTACTGATTTTTGGCGACAGCGATGTGGACGGTATAACCGGAACGGTTTTACTTACCAGATACTTAACCGGCTTGGGTATGGATGTAAGCTGGCGCATCCCCGGAGGAGACGATCCTTACGGGCTTTCATTGGAAGCCGTTGAAGCGTTTGCCGCGGATTATGGTACGCTCATCATAACCGTTGACTGCGGCATTTCCCGCTTTGCCGAAATCAAACGAGCGAATGAGCTTTCGGTAGACGTCATTGTTACCGATCACCACGAACAGCAGGAGGAATTACCGGAAGCGCTGGTAATCATCAACCCAAAACTGAAAGCCGTCTCAACAGCAGGGACGGCAGCCGCCCCGTCAGTCTATCCGTTTAAGGATCTTTCCGGCTGCGGCGTGGCATTCAAGCTGGTGTCCGCTCTGCGTTTTGCTCAAAAAAGCGATCTGTACGGGCAGCCGGTGTGTATTTTGAATACCCGTCCGGTGAATGACGCATGGATTGTCGAAGCTGCGAAAATGCGAAACCTTGCCGTTACAGATACCCTTGCCGAAACGATAGTGCCGGGGATGGTGTCCATCAGCGATACCCGCCTGCCCGGTTTTCTGGAAGGTCAGCAGATCCTTGTCTGGGATGCCCCTTTGCAAAAACAGGCATTTGCAAAGTTGTTTGGCTCCGGTGTTGAGATTGGGATGTTTGATGTCGGGCCGGAAATAGGCAAAGAAATACCGGCAGTTGCCGAAAAAAGTCTTGTTCGCATCAAGGAACTGTCAACCATTGCCAAATACGCCGACAGGGAGTTCGGTGAGCTTGATGTTCTGATCAGCCTGTTCCAGTCGTATGTGCATAAACGGGAACAGGGAAGCGGCAATGCGGCGGACCCAGGAGAAGATTACGAATTGCAGCTAACGACACTGGGAACCGTCGGCGACATTATGCCGCTGCTGGATGAAAACAGAATTATTGTCCGTAACGGGCTTGGGTCGATCATGCCTGACAGCTTAGGGCCGGGTAAAACAGGAGAAGTTAAACCGGGGCCGGGAATAGCCGAGCTGCTCGATAAATTGGAACTATCCGGCACTCACTTTGATATCAGGGATATTTCCTGGAAACTCTGCCCGGCGATTAATGCCGCACGCAGAATGGGCAATCCGGAAAAAGCAGCACAGTTATTTTTTGCACGGGATCCCCTTGAACGGGAGCGGCTTGCCGGTGAACTGGTTGCCATG
>Ga0099364_10015207_pt1 | contig 10164 bp, 9 predicted proteins | sample TergutTh196P3_FD_73070 | JGI IMG/M metagenome (GOLD analysis project Ga0099364, IMG submission 73070) | Microcerotermes parvus P3 segment gut microbial communities from Pointe-Noire, Republic of the Congo - Th196 P3 | ecosystem: Host-associated > Arthropoda: Insects > Digestive system > Gut ...
CAACGTGCAGACTAAAGACTTGCACGGAGTAAAACCCATCGAAACTGAACACGTTGATAACAATTTGGCAGTAAGGAATATGCTGTTGGAACGAGGCATTGTCCCCGAAGAATTACCTCCCGCCGAAGATATCAAAAAAGTAGAAAGAAAATTGAAAAACACAGAAAAAATAACATTAAAAAAATAAAAAAATTATAATAAAATGAACTTCATATTACGTCCATTCAGAGATACCGATTTGCAAAGTTTGGTGAAATATGCAAATAATTACAATATTGCAAAGTATTTGACTAATCAGTTTCCCCATCCTTATTCAGATGAGGATGGACGTAAATTTATTTTAAGCGTATCTAAAGATAATCCTGTCAAGGTGTTTGCCATTGAGATTAATGGTGAGGCTGCGGGTGCAATTGGTATATTTCCGCAATCCGATATTCACGAAAAGAATGCCGAAATCGGCTATTGGTTAGCAGAAAACTTTTGGGGAAACGGAATTATTACCCGTGCCATAAAACAAACGGTAGAGTACGGTTTCAAAATTTTTGATATTTCAATGATTTTTGCACGTCCTTTTTCTGTTAATCCCGCATCGCAACGTGTATTGGAAAAAACAGGATTTGTTTGCGAAGCAAGATTGAAAAATGGTGTGTACAAAAATGGAATTTATATGGATGAACTGATTTATATTATTAGGAAAAACAACAATGAATAAAATGAAAAAATACACCCCACTTCCATTATCACAGCAAAAAGAATTTTTGTTAAACGGAGTACCTGTTTCCATTCTCACAGGAAATGAGTTTGCCAAAAAAGATGGAATAACCCTTACGCAACAAGTTGCAGAATATTATAATTCTATAGGTAACAGAGCATTATCTCCTGTTTATGGCGAAATTATTTTAGATAAGCAATCGGTCGAAGATGATTTTGCTCACGGAGTTGGTAGGAAAAAAGCCGTTGCTTTTGCGGCGGTTCCTGACGTTATTGAAAAAGGAATTATAATTTTGCCTTTGGCACAGCATAAAGAAGATGATAAGAGATTAAGTGCCATGATTGCGGCTCCAATTACTATCGCAACAGAAGAGTTTGTATGCGTTGTCGTCGTCAGGCAATACGCTTCGGGTAACAAAAAACTATACGTTCACGAAGTATCTTTAAGAGAAAAACTCCTTGATAGCAGTTCTAGTCCGGCTCTAATACCAGCCACTTCTCAAGGAGTTGTGCCTTGTCCTTCAACCGATTACAATAATCAAACCAGCAAAGGAAACATCGCAAAGATAATACAAAAAATTATATCAACAAAATAAATCTTACAAATAATAATAAAATTAAAAAATAAATTCATCAAATAAAATATGAAAATATACGAAACCTCAGTTAGAAACCCAATTTCGACAATCATGATATTTATAGGAGTGATTGTTTTTGGGTTATTTTCGCTGCAAAGGTTATCAATTGACCTTTATCCGGACATCGAAATACCTTTTTTAATGGTATTTACAACGTACCCAGGAGCAAGTGCAGCAGATATTGAAACAAATATCACAAGAAGGATGGAAGACAACCTCAACACCGTGAGCAACCTGAAAAAGATGACATCGCGTTCTAACGACAACTTTTCGATGGTTGCATTACAGTTTGAGTGGGGAACAAACTTAGACGAGGCAACAAACGAAGTGCGAGATGCCGTCTCCCGCGTAGAAAGAGCATTGCCCGACGAAGCAGACAGACCTACTATCTTCAAAATGAACACAAGCATGATACCGATACTGTTCCTGACGGTAACAGCGGACGAAAGTTATCCCGCATTAGCTAAAATGCTGGAAGACAAAATAGTAAACCCGCTCAATCGAGTGGACGGAGTAGGCGCAATTAGTATCGGAGGTGCCGTTACACGCGAAATACAAGTGAACTTAGACCCATTCAAAATGGACGCATATCACCTAACTATCGAACAAAAAGGACAAGTGATTATCGCCGAAAACCTGAATATCCCCGCAGGGACAATGGATATAGGTTCAGGAACTTACTCCATACGTTCCGAAGGAGAATTTCGCAGTAGCGAAGACATTAAGCATTTAGTAGTAAGCCGATTAGGAGGAAATACAGTGATGATGCACGATGTCGCTGACGTGAAAGATACTATCAGAAAAGTTACAATGGAAGACCTGATAGACGGAAAACAAGGCGTCAGAATTGTGATACAAAAACAGTCAGGCTCAAACTCGGTTGCACTGTCAAAAGCAGTATTGAAAGAACTGCCAAAACTTACAAAAGACCTACCACCTGACGTGAAAGTGGACGTATTAGTTAATACATCCGAATTTATCGAAGACAGCATCGGAAGTTTGACACAAACCGTTATGTTTGCTTTTCTTTTTGTGATGCTTGTAGTACTATTCTTCCTCGGACGTTGGCGGGCAACGCTTATAATCGTTCTAACAATACCCGTTTCCCTGATAACAAGTTTTATATATCTCTTTGCTACGGGAGGGTCGCTTAACATTATTTCGCTCAGTTCGTTATCTATAGCCATTGGGATGGTAGTTGATGATGCAATTGTGGTGCTTGAAAACATATCCAAACACATCGAGCGAGGCAGTTCGCCCCGTGAAGCATCAATTTACGGAACTAACGAAGTATGGTTAGCCGTTATCGCAACAACGCTGACGGTCATCGCCGTATTTTTCCCACTTACGCTGACAGGCGGCATTGCGGGTATTATGTTCAAACAGTTAGGATGGATAGTATGTATTGTGATAACGATTTCGACAGTGGCGGCAATAACCCTCGTACCGATGCTTTCGGCGAAAATGCTAACTTTTCAGGCAAAACATACTTACAAAGGATTAGGAATTATGTTCAAACCGATTGATAATTTCCTCGAAAAATTAGATGACGGTTATGCTCAAATACTTACGTGGGCAATGCGGCACCGCGCTATATTGTTAATTGGTAGTTTTATTATATTTGTATCAAGTCTTTTGCTTTTGACAAAAGTTCCCGCAGAGTTTATGCCCGAATCTGACCAAGGACAAATGAGTGCTACCATTGAATTAGACCAAGGACGCGGTTTAGACTACACTCGCATAATCACAGCCCAAATTACTGAATATATTCAGACAAATTTCCCTGAAATAGAGCGTATTTCCACAAGCGCAGGTGCTTCGGACGGAACTAACGTCTTTGCTTCTTTCGGAACGTCAGGGTCGCACATTATTACTGTTAATATGCGCTGTGTTGATATGAAAGACCGAAACCGAGACGTTTTCGAGATGGCTGATATTATGCGCGAAAAATTTGCCACAATACCCGAAATTGTTAAATTTACAGTAGGAACAGGCGATAATATGATGATGGGAGGAGGTATTAGCGTAAATATTTTTGGACACGACTTTGAAGTAACCGAAGGACTGGCACGGGATTTTATGGAAAAATTTAAAGACGTGAAAGGAGTGCGTGACCTGCAGTTGAGCCGAGAAGATATGAAACCCGAATATCGAGTAATTTTTGATAGGGAAAAACTTGGACTGTATGGCTTAAACACCGCTACCGTTTCAACTTTCATTCGTAACCGTATCAATGGAATGACCGCAAGTAAATACCGAGAAGAAGGTGAAGAATATGATATTGTTGTCCGTTATGCCGAAGAGTTCCGTCAATCTATTGAAGACATCGAAAATATCAGGTTATACGGCTCGCAAGGTCAAGCACTTAGAGTAAAAGATGTAGGACAGGTGATTGAATATTTTTCGCCGCCATCAATTCAGCGCGAAGACCGTCAGCGTATCATTTCGGTATCTATGTCGCTTTACGGCGCAGCCTTAGGAGAGGTAGTACCCGAACTCAACAAAATAATTGCACAAACTGAAATACCACTGGGAGTATCAGTTGCCATCGGTGGTGCTGCCGAAGATCAGGCTGATTCTTTCGCCGATATGGGAATTCTTTTATTGTTAATTATATTGTTGGTTTACATTGTGATGGCTACGCAGTTCGAATCGCTACTGATGCCGTTTATTATTATGTTCACGTTACCGTTTGCTTTTACGGGTGTATTTCTTGCGTTATTCATAACTAATACGCCATTAAGCCTTATTGCGCTGATTGGGGCAGTGATGCTCGTCGGAATTGTGGTTAAGAACGGAATTGTAATGGTAGATTTCACCAATCTGCTACGAGAACGAGGTATGTTAATAAATCACGCTGTTATTGCAGCGGGTAAATCTCGTTTACGTCCCGTTTTGATGACTTCTTTAACTACAATCCTCGGTATGTTTCCGTTAGCACTCGGAGTAGGTGAAGGTTCAGAAATATGGCAACCGATGGGTATCGCAATCATCGGAGGACTAACATTCTCTACTCTGCTGACTCTGATAGTAATACCCGTAGTATATTCGGTGTTTGGTAGTAGGTCGCTGAAAAGGGAGAGACGGAAGAGGATTATTGAGGATGAAGATTAAACTAAATATAAATTTAACGAATGAAAGCAGTATTTATAGCCTATAATCAGGCGCTTACGGAAGCGGTAAACAGTATCCTCGACCGCAATCATATAAGAGGATACACAAAGTGGGGAGATGCGCAAGGTCGCGGTACATACAGCGGCGAACCGCATTTTGGAACACATACGTGGCCCGCAATGAACTCAGCAATACTCGCAATTGTTGAGGAAGAAAAAGTAGAGCCATTGCTGGCAAGCCTTAAAAAATTAGATACAAAAGCCGAACAACAAGGACTAAGGGCTTTTGTCTGGAATATTGAAGGAATAATGTGAAAAATTGCCAAGTCAGGAGTTCTGAATTTGCAAATATATTATTTTTTCTTGAAAATATCTTTCACCAAATCCAGTATACCTTTCTGTTTGTCGTCTTTTTCTCTTTTTCTATCTTTACCGCCGAATATTTGTTCCCAAAAGGTATCTATTTCGGGGTCTTCGAGTTCGAAATAGTTGCAATTTAGTGCAAGTCTTGTTTCCTCGTTTAATGGTGGGAAAGTGGCATTTCTAATATGGCGGTGTGCTTGTGATTTTTCGGTTTGCTGCATAAAACGTCCAAAAATGGGGAGTGCCGTGTGTGCGCCTTGTCCTAATGCCAATGTCCGAAAAGAAATCGAAGGATTTTCGGCACCTACCCACACTCCCGCAACTATATCAGGTGCAAAACCGACAAACCAGCCGTCAGCGTTGTTTTGGGTCGTTCCTGTTTTGCCTGCATAATCACCTAAAAGACCATAAGTAGTGCGAAGGCTTTTTGCGGTACCGTTCTCTACTGTTTCACGCAAAATTTGAACCATTATTCTCGATGTTTCATCATTGAATGCCTTCTCGTATTGCTCTTCTTCTTTGGCTGAATAGAGTGTATTTCCGTCAAAATCTTCAATTTTCAAGAGTATTACGGGTTTTACGGCGCGTCCATAATTTGCGAAAGCAGAATAGGCAACAACCATTTCATATAGCGAAATATTTGCCGTTCCAAGCGCTATTGAGGGAACTTGCGGAATATCAGAGGTTATTCCCATTCTTTTTGCGGTATTAATGACTTCGGCACTACCTGTGCGGTCAATCATTTCGGCAGCAATGGTATTGACCGAATGTACTAAGCCACCTTTGATTGAATAATATCCGTCATATTTATTATCTGCATTTGCAGGCGACCAATTTTGATGTTTTTCGTAAACTCTTCGTTCATTTGATATAAATTCGCACGGCTCGTAGCCCTTGTTAATGGCTGTTGCATAGACAATTGGCTTAAACGTAGAGCCGACTTGCCGTTTTGCTCTCACGTGGTCATATTGAAAAAATCGAAAATTAATACCACCTTCCCACGCTAAAACGTGTCCATTTTTGGGGTTTATCGCCATAAAACCTGTATGAAGCGTTCGCAATGAACGTTTTAACGAATCAATGGGAGACATTGTATTTCTAAAGTTTCCGTCATGAGAAAAAACGGTCATTTCAACAGGTTTTTCGAGTTCTTTGATTATGGCATCTTCGCTCAAGCCTTTTGTTTTTAAGTTTTTATAACGTTCGGTACGTTGCAGAGCATTATTAAATATTGCGGGATTATTATGCCAAGGGTCTTGGTTAGCCCAATGGTCGTCAAATGTTTTTTGCAGATATTTTAGATGTGTGCGTATTGCATTTACTGCATACGACTGCAAAGTTGCATCTAACGTTGTATAAATTTTAAGTCCATCAGTATAGATGTTATATTTTGTGCCATAATTTTCTTTAAGAATTTTTTCGGCTTCAAGTCGTACTTGTTCCATAAAATAAGGAGCAGGTCCGAAATGTAGGTCTATACGTGAGTAATTTAATTTTATCGGTGCTTCTTTATGTTTTTCAGCCTCTTCGGGTGAAATAAAACCATTTTTGCTCATTCTATCAATAACAATGTTTCTTCTTTGCAGCGATTTATCGGGATTTATTCTTGGATTGTATGCCGTGTTAGCAGCTAACATCCCAATCAACGTAGCAGCTTCGGGGATGGTAAGCGTCGATGACGATTTTCCAAAAAAACGATTGGCAGCGACTTCAATACCAAAAATATTTTCCCCGAAAGGAACGGTATTCAAATATAATCCAAGTATTTCTTCTTTAGTAAATACGTTTTCCAATTTTCCTGCAATAAACATTTCACGAGTTTTGTTTACGGGAGTAGTCAAAAAACCGTGTGTATTTCTACTAAACAAGTTTTTAGCCAACTGCTGACTTATAGTGCTTCCGCCTCCTTGTTTTCGGTCGCCTATCAGTAGTGTACGCACTAAAACACGTCCCGTACTAATTATATCAACTCCTTTATGTTCAAAAAAGCGGCTGTCTTCGGTTGCTACCAACGCATTGATAACATTTGGGGATATATCATTATTGTCGATTGTCAGTCGGTTTTGAATATAAAACGTACCTATCATCGTCTTATTTGATGAATAGACAGCAGTTGCCGAGTGTGATTTCATCTTTTTGAGGTCGTTCTCAGAAGGGATTTTTCCGAAAAGCCCTACGTAAACCAATCCCATAAAAACTACTACAAAGGCAAAGAAAAATAGTGCGGTTTTTAATGCCCATAAGGCAAATTTTTTCCAAAAAATGCTGTTATTGGCTTTTTGGGGGGCTTTTTTCTTGGTTTTTTTTGTGACTTTCTTTGTTGTTTTCATACTTTTCAGTAAATCCGACAGGAAAATTTTTCTTTTTAGTTTGGAAAATTTTAATATTTTTTTGCGGTGCAAAGTTAGATGATTTTTTTGTAATTCCAAGCGTGCATAATGAAAAAATATTTGTAATAATTACACAATACCTATCCGCATGCCGTAGGTATGCGACCATTATAAAAGATATAAAGATGCACTCCTAACGGAATGCAGGTGCGGGGGCTGATTGATTTCTACCGAAAGATTCATTCCTAAAGGAATGAAAAAAAAAGGGCAAACATTTTGGTTTCCTGCAAATGCCAGCAGCACACCGTACGGTGTGCAACATAGATAACCCCGTGTAGGGGCAAACCTACGTGTTTGCCCTAATAGCGCAACACGGGGCATCCCCAACGCAAAGGGCACGAAGGCTTTCGCAAAAGCCGCAATCATAATTTTTAATTTTTTGCGTTCTTTGCACTAATCTTTTGCGTCTTTTGCGTTCAAATTGTTACTTTTTATCAAAAATTTTTGCAAAAAATTTAATTCGAGTGCGCTTAACTCGCAAAATTAATCTACTTTTGCGAAATTATTAATTAAAAAAATATTATATGATGGCATTATTGTATTGGCTGCTAATAGGATTGGCAGCAGGTTTTCTTGGTAGCATAATTTTTAAGGGAAAACGAAAAAATAAAGGAAAAGGTCTTTTATTGTACCTTGTTGTTGGGCTAATTGGTAGCGTACTTGGCGGCTGGGTGTTTGGCTTTTTGGGTATTGGTAGCGGCGGTCTGCTGTGGCAATTAGTGTCGGCAACGGCTGGTGCTGTTTTGTTGCTGTGGATTGTTTCGTTGGTAAGAAAGTAGTTTTATGAACGGTGCACGGTGCGCCACGGTACACGGTGAAGGGTGCACGGTGAAGGGTATAGGGGCGAGGCTTGTCCTCGCCCCTATATTTTTAGGCGACCGCAAGGGTCGCCCTTATGGCATAAAAAATCATTAATAACTTGTAATTGTTTCAATAGATTCCTCACTGCGTTCGGAATGACGCGAGCCGCGTGTGAGAGACGGGGGCGTTTAGCGGCGGCATCGCCGCCGCCAAACGCCTTTTTCTTACCCTTTTTCTTCGCCGTCATTTCGAGCGAAGCGAGAAATCTACCATCATAAACCATTATATGTTTTTGATTTTTCGTGCCTACAAAAACTTTTTTTTGTATTTTCAAAAATTTAATCTATTTTTGCACCTTTATTTATAAACGACCTGATTTTTATGAGATATTTTATAGCATTAATAATCACACTGTTGCTATTGATTTTTAGCCGTGTTCCTGCCCGTGAACCAGCAGGAAATGTTAAGCGCATAATTCTTGAACAAGCAAACCGTATGGAAGGAGACGAACAAAAATATGGAAAAAATGTTCAGGCACTTTTTGGTAATGTCCGTCTCAGGCACGAAACAACGCTTATGTTTTGCGATAGCGCATTTATTCAAAAAGATTCAAACAACGTTGAGGCTTATGGCTCAATTCATATAATTCAGGACGACTCAATTCATTTGTACGGAAAAGAGTTGTATTATATCGGTAATATAGGATTAGCAAAAGTTAGAAAAGATGTACGCATGGTTACGGACAACTCCGTACTTACAACCGAATTTTTGGATTATGACCGAACAAATGACGTTGCCTACTATTTTGACGGCGGAAAAATTACTAACGGACCAAATATTATAGAGAGCGATTGGGGCTATTATTATCCTAAAATAGATTTGGCGCAGTTCAAAACAGACGTGGTCGTTACAAATCCCGAATATATAATCTATTCAGACACACTGCTTTACAATACTAATACAGAAATTGTAACAATCGTTGGTCCTACTACAATAATCAGTGAACAAAATATAATTTATTCAGAAGCAGGATTTTACAACACCAAGACCGATATAGCCAGATTGGAAAAGAACAGTTCGGTAACAACGGACGAGCAAATTCTTTTGGGGGACACGATTTATTACGACAGAAACACTGGTTTTGGCGAGGTCTTTTCGGGAATGATTTTGAACGATACAACCAACAATGTAGTAATTACAGGCGACTACGGTTTTTACAACGAAATTACCAAACAAGCCCTCGCAACCAAAAGAGCCGTAATGCTGCAAATTTATCAGGGCGACACGCTTTTTCTTCATGCTGACACGTTGCGGATAGATTCTATTCCCGGCAGGGAACACCAACTGATTAGAGCATATAATGCCGTGAAATTTTTCAGAGTTGATTTTCAGGGACGTTGCGACTCAATGGTTTTTGATATGGCTGACTCTATAAATTATATGTATCACGACCCTATTATATGGAGCCAAGAGAATCAGATGACCGCCGAAATCATTAAACTGCATACCCGAAACCAAGAACTATACAAAGCAGAATTGATAAACAGCAGTTTTGTAATTTCGAGGGAAGACACCATTCATTTTAATCAGATAAAAGGAAAATTGATAACGGGTTATATCAGAGACAATGAACTTTACAGAATAGAGGTCGATGGCAACGGACAAACCGTCTATTATCCTAAAGATGATGACATTATAATTGGTGTCAACCGAACAGAATCAAGCAATATAACCATATTATTGGAAGAGCGCAGAGTTACAGGCATCACAACAAGAGTGCAGCCCACAGGAAATCTGAACCCGTTGTTTGTTTTACCCTTAGAAGCACAAAAATTAGACGACTTTAGATGGTTAGACGACTTTCGCCCCAAAAAACCGGATGATATTTTTATCCGAGACGAACCCCCTCCCCCCGAAAAAAGAGCAAGTTACAGCGATTATCTTTTTGATAGGACGTTGCCCGGGAATTGAGGATATGATTAATAAATATTTCGTATTTTTCGTATTTTTTTATAAAAATTTTTACCTTTGTACTAAAATTATCATAATGAAAATAATAATTATCAACGGTCCCAATTTGAATTTATTGGGAAAAAGAGAGACGGAAATATACGGAACTACTTCTTTTGAAGATTATTTTTCGATGCT
>Ga0099364_10015208_pt1 | contig 10164 bp, 7 predicted proteins | sample TergutTh196P3_FD_73070 | JGI IMG/M metagenome (GOLD analysis project Ga0099364, IMG submission 73070) | Microcerotermes parvus P3 segment gut microbial communities from Pointe-Noire, Republic of the Congo - Th196 P3 | ecosystem: Host-associated > Arthropoda: Insects > Digestive system > Gut ...
TATCAAAATGAATAAAGTACATATTTTTTTAACGGTTTCCGCATTGATTATAGCGGTTTTGGGCTGCGGAGGCGGCAAAAAGACAGACGTCGAAGGCGTTTACGTCGGGCAGTCGGTCAGCGAGTTTATCTCTATTTTTGAAAAACAATATCGAGTAGAAAAAGAATACATCGAAGATTTGCATGACGGCGACCGTGATGTTTACTTTGTGTATGAAAAAGACGAAATGATGTTTGTAGTCGAATTGGACTATTTTAATTCGGCTGTTGTAGGCAATATCAGGATTAACAGTCCACTAATTAAAACAGACAGAGGTATCGGCGTTGGCTCTACCTTTGCAGAGTTTCAATCTAAATATAAGTTTGAAGGAACTCACGATGGTGGATATTGCAGCCCTGAAGGTTTTGACGGCGTTTTTCGTCTGGGCGGTTATCCACCAGATTATGACGTTGTCTATGAGATATTTTTAACCTCGCCTGATGTTATGCTCACAACCGACAAACGCATCATAGCGCGAGAAGCCGATACGGCAGCATCAATGGACGAAGCCGATGCAGAGGTAATGACAACGGATGAAACCGATGAAGTAATTACCATGACCACCACCTATCATAAGCCTGAATTTGGGTTAATGGGTACAGGCGACGTTATGGTTAACTGGGGCAATGGCTTGGAAACACAGATGCTGTATGAACAGGATACATACGACCATGAATTTTGGACAAATTTCATTGGCGAATATGATGATGCAAGTCCCAAAACAATAACAATAACAGGTAATATTACCGGATTGTATTGTTATTATGATAATGAATTTACCGCGTTGGATGTTAGCATGATAACAACGCTTGAAAAGTTACAGTGCCCCAACAATCGCTTAACGATGTTGGATGTTAGCCAAAACACGGCGCTAATAAGGTTGAATATTGAAAACAATCTATTTTCAACCGATGCATTGAACGCTTTATTTAGCAGCCTTCACAACAATGATAGCGATTATGGAAAATACATAAACATTGGCAATAATCCCGGCACAGCCGACTGCGACCCGTCAATAGCCCAAGCCAAAGGCTGGACGGTAGAAGGTTTTGAAGGTGCGACGGCAATGATTGACGGATTAACATTATCTGCATTAGGAGTAGCAATCATTGAAGGCAACTTGAATGACGTAAAAAGTTTAATCGAACAGGGCGAAAGTAAATGGTGTGCTGAAAGTGAGTATTTTGCGTTCGATGCGTTATATCTTTCAATCAAGTACGGTAAATTTGACATTTTCGAATATCTTTTATCTACCGAAGAAGACGTCAACAGCGCCGCCAACAGCCGATATACCGAAAGCGGCTTGACGCCTCTTACGCTTGCCGCAATGGAAGACGACCATGCTTTGGCGCTTCGTTTCGCCAGACGGTTGATTGAAGCGGGCGCAAATGTAAACGGCGGTGGCGATTTGGGGTTCGATTATGTTCTATTTCCGTTGTTTGAAGCGGCGGGAAGGCAAAATTTTGAATTAGTGGAATTGTTGCTCGACAATGGCGCCGATGCAAAAGTAGTAGATAAACAGGATGTTACCATACTCGATATGATTAGAGAATGGGAAAATTCGGAATTGAAAACGAGGATACAAAGACTTGTGAATTGAAAATTGAAAGTTGAAAGTTGAAAGTTGAAAATTAATTTAATAATAATATCAAAAATGAATAAAGTACATATTTTTTTAACAGTCGCATTGATAATAGCGGCGTTGGGCTGCAGTGGCGGCAAAAAAGCAGCCGGCGACGGCGTTTACGTTGGGCAGCCGGTGAGCGAGTTTATCTCAATATTTCAAAAACAGTATAAGGTAGAAAGTGGCGTAATCAGTTTAGAAGGCGATGATTATCCTACATACGATGTTTTTGAAAATGAAGAGTTGTTGTTTCAGATCGAAATACATTCCGACAGACCTGAAATTGTGTATAGGATATGGATTTACAGTCCGAAGATAAAAACGGATAAAATGATTGGCATTGGCTCTACGTACGGCGAGATGAAATCCAAATATCAAATTTCCGGAGTTAGTGAGGAAATCAGACTAAATGTGTGGGTAGAAGGACTTTCAGCGACTTTCAGCATGAGCGTTGACTATCAACCAAATATTGACTGGGGGCGGTTAAATAAAGAAACGATGCCCGAAAGTGCAACCATACAGGCAATAATGTTATGGAACGATGATGTTTTGCTCACAACCGACAAGCGCCTAATAGCGCGAAACATCGATAAATCTGTCGACGCAGAAGTATTTACGGCGGAAAGTTTTATGGAAGACACAGAAAGTACAAGTATAGATACAGAATATGCAATTCGTTTGGCAGACAAAACTGTATTAAATCAGTATTCCTCATATCATGGAACTCTTGACGAAAACAGTGAGTTTGGAGCGGATGTCATTATAGCTAACACTACTGTAAGGGATTTTGTATTTTTCATGCTTTCGGACGAAAATAGATGGGAACCGGAAAAACCGGTTAATTTAGAAACAGGCGCTTATTATCAATTAGCTGAATTAACACCCGAAAAGCCATTTGTAACAGACGAACTTGAAGGCTGGCAAAGAGGATTTTCTTATGTAGATGAAGATAATGTAAGACGTTTTTTTTCAATTGAATTTGATGACAATGGGGCGGCTTACCTTTTAGAATTTAAGGCGATAGGTTGGACGGAAGAAAATTGCAGAGTGCCCGACGGCGTTGACGAATTGATTAGCGCCATCGTCAATGCATTTCAAAACCAAGACGAAACGGTGCTCAATCGACTTCTGCATCCCGATTTTGGCGTTGTGTTCTATACCATGCCCGGCACAATGCCTAATGTTTTTCTTACTGACAAAATATCGTTTACTGATATTCCTCCCGGATATACGCGTATGCCAACCGACGTCGTTATCACAGACTATGAAATTAGGTATGAACAACTTCCCGAATTTGATTGCGAGAGCGGCTGGTCTAAATCTGCCGGAATTTATTGCTATTTTTCCGAAGCAACCGAAACAAGAAGGATAGCAAACCTGATGACCGAATACATGGAAATATCATGGGAAGCCCACGAAACCAAGATAATAGACAACCTCGAAACCAAAAACCACTACACGATAACAGTAGTAAGCGCCGAGCCGCCAGAGCGCATGGATATTGGCATTTCGTTAGAGTTTACAATAACGCTGATTGACGGCAAATGGTATTTGACGATAGTGGATATTAGAGGATATTGCGGAGCGTGAAAAAAATTGAATCCTAATTCCAAAAACAAATTTCGAAAAATAGCATTGATTATCAATAACATCGAACTATTAAATAATCTTTAATAGTTCGATTGTGCTGAGTATCAACGCAAAAAAAATATGCAAAAAAATTGTTTCGCAACGAAAAAAATCTTACCTTTGTGGTATTATTTATTTTGCGATAAAAATGAAATTTTCTGATAAGGTAGTCGTTGTTACCGGAGGCGCTAACGGCATTGGGCTTAGCATTGTAGACGCATTTTTGGAAGCCGGCGCGAGCGTATGTGTAATAGACCTGCAAAAAGAGCCTGTGGCTTGTGGTCTGTACTTTTGTGGCGATATTGCCGATGAAAATACGCTTGTGTCCTTTGTCGATGCGGTTGTAACACGGTTTGGAGGCGTTGATTTTCTCGTCAATAATGCCTGTTTGAGCGGTGGGGGCATCATTTCGGGTTGCGGTTACGAAGATTTTTTGTATCTGCAAAAAGTGGGAGTAGTAGCGCCCTACATGCTGTCGAAGTTGTTTTTACCGTATTTCAGAACTGATGCGGCGATTGTCAACATCTCGTCTACCCGCGCCTCTATGTCGCAACCCGACACGGAAAGCTACACTGCCGCAAAAGGCGGAATAAATGCCTTGACACACGCTTTAGCAATAAGCCTTGCCGGAAAACTGCGCGTAAACTCCATATCGCCGGGATGGATAAACACAGCAAACAGCGCTATCACTGCCACCGACCACTCCCAACATCCGGCTGGAAGAGTGGGAACACCCGCAGACGTCGCAAAATTAACGCTATTCCTGTGTAGCAAAGACAGCAGTTTCATCACCGGCGAAAACATAACAGTTGACGGCGGTATGACAAAGCTGATGATATACCATAATGACAACGGATGGGAGTTGAAAGTTGAAAATTGAAAATTGAAAGTTATTTGAAGATTGTTAATTGTTAATTGTTAATTGTTAATTGAAAACGGTATTAGATAAGCTGCGGATTTTGGCAGATTCGGCAAAATACGATGTGTCATGTTCTTCGAGCGGCGGCAGTCGCAATAGAAGTTCGGGCGGGATGGGCAATTCGGCGCCCTTGGGCTGTTGCCACACCTTCACCGAAGACGGGCGTTGCGTGTCGCTGCTCAAGGTGCTGCTTACCAACGTTTGCATCTACGACTGTGCATACTGCATAAACCGCCGAAGCAACGACATCCCGCGAGCTACAATGAAAGTGACTGAATTAGTAGATTTGACGATGAATTTCTACCGGCGCAACTACATTGAGGGGCTTTTTTTGAGTTCGGGAGTGATAGTGAGCCCCGATTATACTATGGAAGCCTTGCTGCGTGTGGCAAAAGCATTGCGCACAGAGCAGCGATTTGGCGGATATATTCATCTGAAGGCAATAGCCGGCGCAAGTCAGGAGTTAGTGCATCAAGCAGGATTGTATGCCGACCGTATGAGCGTAAATATAGAAATACCGTCAGAAAAAAATCTTATTTCGCTGGCGCCCGAAAAAAATTTTCCAAGCGTGTTGCATCCTATGAATCAGATAAAAACGGGCATAGAAGAGTACAAGGAAGCGCGAAAAACAATAAAAAAAACGCCGTCATTCGTACCTGCCGGACAAAGTACACAATTGATAGTTGGCGCAAGCGCTGATAACGACCTGCAAATATTGACGCTCGCTTCAGATTTCTACAACTATCAGAAACTCAAACGGGTATATTATTCCGGTTTCATACCTGTCAATGCTCACGACAGTCGCCTGCCCGCCCTTAAAAAAGCGCCTTTATTGCGCGAACATCGTCTGTATCAGGCAGATTGGCTAATGCGCTTTTACGAGTTTGAACGCGACGAAATAGTCAACGATAAATACCAGCAGTTAGACGCGGATATTGACCCTAAATTAGCTTACGCTCTGCGACATCCGCACCTTTTTCCCATAGACCTTAACACTGCTGACTATGAAATGATACTGCGCGTGCCCGGAATAGGCGTTCAATCGGCAAAACTGATAGTAAACAATCGCCGCTTCGGGCGCATAACCCTCGCACACCTCAAACGAATGCGCGTGGCTCTCAACAGGGCTAAATATTTTATCACCACAAACGAACTGCCCTCGCAACTGACAAGTCTCAAACCTTCGTTAGTTAGACGCATGTTGCAACAACCGCAAGAACAGGAACAATACGAACAACTTACACTGTTTTAAAATCAGATGACATACGTATACGATGGCAGTTTCGATGGTTTTTTGACGGTTGTTTTTGAGATTTATTCACAAAAACAGAAACCGGTGCAGATAATTCGCGAGAAGCTGTGGCAGCAGGGATTTTTCGACCAGACAACGCATATTGCCACTGATGCAGCAAAAAGCGAACGGGTGTGGAATGGAGTTGCAAAACGCTCTAACAAGCACATTGTAAGGATGTTTTACCTTGTTTTTGTTTCAGAATTGCCAAACATTGAGATGACTTTGTACGGTTATCTCGAAAAACTGTTTGACGACGCTGCCGGCTTTTCCTACAAAAATCTTTTAGACGACCATTCTTTCTCGCTGTATCAGGTTTCGCGCAAGGTGTCTTTTGAGGTTCATCGCTTTACCGGTTTTGTACGTTTTCAGGAAACTGCTGATGGCTTGCTTTTTGCCGCCATAGAGCCCGACCATGACATTCTGGCGCTACTTGCGCCCCATTTTGCAAGACGTTTCGGCTCTCAAACATGGGTGATATACGACAGCAGACGCGATAAAGGCATTTTCTACAAAAAGCCTGAAATGCACGAAATAACGCTAACTGAAAAACAATTTGACAGTTTCACCGGCGAGATAAACCAAAACGCAAAAGCCCAAAACGAAGACCTGTATCGCGCGCTGTGGAAGGCATATTACAAGGCGATAAACATTCCCGAACGTAAAAATACAAAACTGATGTTGAGGTTGCTGCCCCGAAGATATTGGAAGTATTTGACTGAAAAGTGAGGGGGAAAGTCAATTGAAAGTTTTTTTGCTTTTTCTTGAAAAAAAAATAGGAATATCAGAAAAATTGTTTATTTTTGCGAAAAAAAAGTGTTAAACTTTTGTGGAGGGTTATCGGGGCTTCAACACTTCATAAAAGTAATAAAAGTGAATTTATAAAATTTTAAGAAGTCCCTTATGTGTATGTGTAAATGGAATTTTTATTGGATTTGTTTATTGTTTTTCTTGATAGGCTGCGGCAAAATAGTCGCTCCTGAAATCATTCGCTCGTCAAACGAGAACAATAAATTATGGATAACAGACAGAGCAGGGAAAAAGATATGGACAGTTGACCGGAAGACCGGTAAAGTATTGGGAAAACAGAGTTTTTCTTCGCCAATTAACGACCTGCTGCTTGATGGAAATGGCAGGCTATGGGCGATCAGCGACGGAAAAAACGGAATGTTGTACGAACTGAATCAGGACGATCTGAAGATTTTGTCGAGTGTTCCGTTAGGGTATTCGCCTTCGGCTATGACGTTCAACGAAAAAACAGGAACCCTTTGGATAACCCAACGTTTCAATAATGAACTGTGGGAGATAGACCCTGTTTCAAAAGAAGTACTCTCACGAATTGATACCGGACGTGAACCAGTAGACGTTGTTTCTGTTCGCGATGGCGATAACATGCTTGTTGTCAATAATCTGCCCGCGATGGCTTCTACCGATTTCCCCGTTACCACGCATGTGGACGTGATAGATGTTGCCGAAAAAAAAGTTGCGAACAGGATTATGCTGGTCAATGGCTCGACAGATGCCCGTGCAATAACCGTAAGTCCAGATGGACAATATGCTTATGTTACCCATCTTGTGGGACGTTTCCAGCTTCCGACTAATCAGGTCGACCGTGGGTGGATGAGTACCAATGCCATGTCGATAATCAATCTTGTAGATTTAACTCACGAAACTACCATACTTCTTGATACTCCGCAACGTGGCGCAGCAAATCCATCTACTATAGAAACTTCTCCCGATGGGAAGTACATCATCATAGCGCTTTCGGGTACGCATGAATTGTGCTTCATAGACCGCTTGGCGTTACATGAAAGGCTGGCAGCAGTGAAGCGTGGCGAAAAAGTTGTTCCATCCGTCGAAAAATGGGAAGATTTACCCAACGATGCTGGGTTTCTTTATGGTATTCGTGAATTTGTACCTGCTGGCGGTAACGGTACCAGAGGTTTTACATTCGGTTGCGATGGTAAGGTTGTGGCAACTAACTATTTCAGCGGATCAATAACAGAGATAGACAATAACGGAAAAATAGCAAGAACCTTCACGCTTGGTAAACCCGTATCCTCAACGAAACGCGGACTTGGCGAGATGTATTTTCACGACGCCAACCTCTGTTTCCAACAATGGCAAAGTTGCGCAAGCTGTCATCCTAATGACGCCCGCGTGGACGGACTTAACTGGGATTTGCTCAACGATGGAGTCGGAAACCCGAAAAATACAAAATCACTGCTTTATTCGCATCAAACACCGCCTGCTATGATAACCGGTATTCGAAAGGATGCCGAGGCGGCAGTACGTTCGGGATTAAAATTCATACAGTTTGCGGAAGTGCCTGATGAAATTGCTCAAGCGATGGATGAATATCTAAAAAATCTTCTCCCTTTGCCAAGCCCACATTTAGTTGATGGAAAACTTTCTGAAGCTGCCGAACGCGGAAAAATCAATTTCGACAAATACTGCGCTTCTTGCCATCCGGCTCCGTATTTTACGGACTTGAAACAGTATCGGGTAGATTGGGTGGCACTCGCCATTGACGATGTGCCGATGGATGTGCCGGCGCTTACGGAAATATGGAGAACTGCTCCCTATCTTTACGACGGCAGATCTTATACGATGCGTGAAATGTTGGATGTGCACGGACCGGAAGAAAAACTTTCTTACAAAGATATGGACGAACTTGCGCAATATGTTTTATCTCTTTAGATTATTTCAAGAAATTGTAGACTTCCTGAATTGTTGGCGGCAAGTGATGAAAATTTCCCTGCGTTACCACCTTTTCGGGCATGTTCACGATGCCTACGGAATAAGAAAAGAGGTTGGGATAACTTTCGTAAATGGCGCTCTTTTAGACGAAAATTATAATCTTGTAAATGAGCCTGTTGTGTTGGAGGTATAGTTTTCGGTTATCAGTTTTCAGAAATAATCAAAAATAAATAATAAAAAATAAAAAATGGAAAATTTTGCAGCCATAGATTTTGAAACCGCCAACCACAACCGCTCAAGCGTGTGCAGCGTTGGCATCGTTATAGTTCGCGAGGGGCGGATAGTAGATAAAATTTACCGTCTTATTCGTCCCGAGCCGGAGTGGTATTCGTGGCGTTTTACTGAAATACACGGACTTTGCGCCGATGATACCGCCTCCGAAAAATGCTTTCCGCAAGTGTGGAAAGATATTGCGCCGAAAATAGAGGGTTTGCCGTTGGTGGCGCACAATAGCCCGTTCGACGAGGGTTGTTTGCGGGCGGTGTTCCGCGTGTATCAAATGGATTATCCTGATTATGAGTTTCATTGCACGTGCGGCGCATCACGGAAAACGTTCAGGAATTTGTTGCCGAGCCACAGCCTTTTGTTTGTAGCGGCGCATTGCGGATTTGATTTGCAAAATCATCATCACGCTTTGGCTGATGCGGAGGCGTGTGCGGCGATAGCGATGAAGATATTGTGATATAGTTGTTTTTGAAAAAGAGCAAAAAAAAATAAAAACTTGTATATCAAAAAAAAGTAGTACCTTTGCGGTATGAAAAATGTAGTAGATACATTATGTTTTTCGAGCGGTATGTGGCTCAAAATGAGGGCTTTCAATGGTTTGTGGAGCAGGGTTATGCTCGCGGGGCGAATTGTTGATGGTTATGGGTATGGGCAGGAAAGATGCGCATATTTTGGTGTTGTATGTAAGCCGAGCGAGAGTACGGTCGAGAAAGCGTACGTTTCGAGAAAAGAATGTAGCCGACAACTTCGCAAGGCAAGCAACACAATCTAAAGAATTGTAAATTAATAATTTAGTAGTAATAAAAAAAGTAATAAGATGAAAAAAGTAGTTTTGATGTTTTTTTCGGCAACATTGATAACAGTTGCCATGATGAGTTGTAGTAAAGACAATGGCGATGCTGGAAAAGGCGAGGGTACGTTGTCAATCACCGGAAAATCGTATTCGATTACCGAAAGTTGTATGTGCGTGAGAACGGACGGAACTGTCAGTAAAATAGTTTTCAGTAACGAAAACGGTTCCGTTGTGAATGTTGTAACTAATAATATTGAACTCACCTCAAAAACTTACACCGCAAGCGAAATAATAGTAGTTGGATTTCCGCTTGACGGCAAAGGCGATTTCGATGATGATTTCGATGATAACGTTGAAATGGTAGTTGTCAAATCTGGCAAAACCTACGACATTATCGTCACAGGAAAGACAAAAGAAAATGAATATGAATACACGATGACCTATAAAGGAAGCATTCGTGCAGAAAATGATTTGTGTAACCTGTAAATCAAATTTGTCTACATCCAGCGGCAGTCCGACAGTGGGACAGAGAATGCCTACATACAACTGGTGGTTTGTCGCAACGGCGGCAGTAGCCCGCAGAAAAGACAGTGCGAGATTGAAAGGTAGTAGCCCGCAGAAATGGTAGTGAAAGCCGCCGCTGCGCCAAGCCGCTCTATGAAATAGCACAAAAATATGTATCTTTGCAAAATTAAAATAAAAAATCATGACAGACCGAAGATTTAGCAAACACAATACCGCCAACCTTTTTAATCGTTATGTATGGTTGGTAGATACGATTTACCGAAGGGAAAAAATCACCTTTGAAGAGATAAGCAACTTATGGTCGCGCTCTAAACTCAACGACAGCGGCGAAGACCTGCCACTGCGCACGTTTCACAATC
>Ga0099364_10015209_pt1 | contig 10163 bp, 3 predicted proteins | sample TergutTh196P3_FD_73070 | JGI IMG/M metagenome (GOLD analysis project Ga0099364, IMG submission 73070) | Microcerotermes parvus P3 segment gut microbial communities from Pointe-Noire, Republic of the Congo - Th196 P3 | ecosystem: Host-associated > Arthropoda: Insects > Digestive system > Gut ...
GGCAACGAAGGCATATTAGACAATATGTCGAGGCGCCCAAACAAGCGCAACGACGTAGGGGCGCGATAAATCGCGCCCTCATTTGACAGTAGAAACCCTATAAATATCCGGGCCAGACTGGAGTTGTACCGTATTAACGTTTGTGGTAGGTTATGCCAACATTTGCAGTTTGGGGAGGATACTCTGAAAGCACAAAGCGCTAATAATGTTGGCAGCCTGCAATGCCGTTTTTCTTCCTTCAACAATGTTCCCGGTTACATAATCCTTGCGGGTGGGGGTAAACTGCCTATTATCAGCTATTTATAATTATTCGATCTCACAGCCCGCGCCCCGTAAGGCGTCTCAGTACGCATAGCCGCGCTGGAAGCGACCAGGGGACGGCTGTTTTTTAGGCAACTAAACAACTCAATTGTTGCGTTTATTATATCAACCGGAGTATTTTAGCCATGAAACATCCGGGTTGAGGTAACTTTGATGACGAGGCATACGGGCGGTACGGGCATTGCGGGAGATGACGGTTTTGGATACTGACCAAAAAAAAATTATTATGGTTGACGACGACAGGACAAATCTGACCATAGTAAGAAACGCGCTCATCGACAGATACGAAATTTTTACCGTCTCATCCGGAGAAAAACTTTTCGGGCTTCTTGAAAAAATGAAGCCTGACTTAATATTGCTCGACATTGAAATGCCCGAAATGAACGGATACGAAGTTATCCGGAAATTAAAGGGATCCGAACTCACGGTTGATATTCCCGTCATTTTCCTGTCCGCAATGAATAATCCTGAAAACGAATTGGAGGGTTTGAATTTAGGCGCGGTTGATTACATATTCAAGCCGTTTTCGCGGGAACTTCTTTTGAAACGCATCGAACTGCACCTGCTTTTAGAAGCGCAGAAGTTGGAATTAAAGCGTTACAGCAGTAGCCTGGAAGAAATAGTCTTTGAGAAAACCCAGACTGTTCTTGAACTTAAGAACGCGGTTTTGAAGACGGTGGCCGAACTGGTGGAGTACCGCGACAATGTGACGGGCGGACACATTGAAAGGACGCAGAACTACTTAAGACTGCTTGTAAACCTGCTGCTGAAGAACGGCGTATATGCCAAAGAACTTTCATCGTGGGATATAGACCTTTTTGTAACGTCCTCCCAACTTCATGATGTGGGAAAAATATCCATAAAAGACAGCATATTGCTGAAACCGGGCAGGCTGACCGTTGAAGAATTTGAAGAAATCAAAAAACACGCCGCTTTCGGCAGGGAGATTATTGAAAGAATAGAAAGCAACACAAAGGAAAACGCGTTTTTAACACACGCCAAGATATTGGCCGCCAGCCATCACGAAAAATGGGACGGTACGGGATATCCTCTCGGCATCAAAGGCGAAGACATCCCGCTTCAAGGCAGGCTTATGGCGATTGTGGACGTATACGACGCTCTGACCAGTCACCGACCGTATAAGGAGGCGTTTACCCACAAGGAAGCGATTGAAATAATCAAAAACGAATCAGGCAGGCATTTCGACCCGCTGGTGGGCGAAGTTTTCATCAGGCATGAAAAGGAATTTGAAAGGCTTATGACCGTATGGGCGTAAAAAATCCTGCAAATGGACTGATGGATGAATTGAAACAGCTTGCCGAAGCCGGCAAAACCGGTAATTTCAAAGCCGTATTAAATGCCGCATTAAATGAAAACGGATTATCCGGCGATGAAGCGGAATTTGCCCGTTTGTTTAATGAAATCATAAAAAATATAAAGGGGGCCGCCGAGCACGACAAAATAACCGAAATTAAGCAATTATACGAACAGTTGGCTAACAGCGACCTGCGGTTGAGCCTTCTGATTAAAAGCCGGAACGTTGCCATGTGGGATATGACCGTGAATCCCGATATGCCGGTCATTGGAGATAACGAATTCTGGTGGTCGCAGGAATTCCGGCATATGCTGGGATTTTCCGATGAGCGTGATTTCCCGAACATACTTTCAAGCTGGAGCGACCGTCTCCATCCCGAGGACAAGGAGCGGACGCTTGACGCTTTCGCGGCGCACATAAATGATAACACCGGACAAACACCGTATGATATAGAGTACCGCCTCAAGCTGAAAAACGGAATTTACCGACATTTCCACGCATTCGGAGCCACGCTGAGGGACAACGAGGGCGTTCCCCTCAGGGTGGCCGGCGCGGTAATGGACATAACCGAAAGAAAGGAAATGGAGGCATCTGTATCCGAAGCTGAAGAACGTATCAAAATCATGCTGGACGCCACCCCCATGTGCTGTCAATTATTTGATCGCAACAAGAAAAATATAGATTGCAACCAGGAGACTGTACGGCTTTTCCAGTTTAAGGACAAACAGGAATACCTGGCGAGATATTCGGAACTTAACCCCGATTACCAGCCTGACGGGCAGCGTTCCGACGAAAAAGTCGCGGCGTATCTTGATAAAGCGTTTGATGAAGGCCTCTGCGTTTTCAATTGGATGTACCGGTTGTTGGACGGAACCCTTTTGCCGGCTGAAGTTACGCTTGCCCGGATAAAATATAAGGACGATTATGTAGTAGCCTCATATTCACGCGATCTGCGCGAACATAATCTCATGATGGAAAGCATTGAGATCAAGAACCTTTACCTGAACAGTTTGAACAATGTATCCTACAACCTGCTTGAAGCCGGCATAGATAAATTCGAGGACAGTCTACATCATTCGATAAGTGAAATTGCGGGAAACGTTGACATTGACCGCGTGCGTTTATGGAAAAACCATACCATTGACGGCGATTTGCATTGCTCGCTGTTGTATGAGTGGTCAACGGTTGTTGAATCACCGCGCGGCAAGGAGCTTACGACCCATGTACCATACGGCAAAGAATTATCCGGATGGGAGGAAACATTGTCGCGCGGTGATTATATCAGCGGCATTGTACGCGATATGTCCCCGATGGAACAGGTGATACTGTCCCGGTACGGCATCGTATCCATTCTGGTCGTACCGGTAATTATGCAGGATAACTTTTGGGGATTTGTCGGTTTTGACGATTGCCGCAACGAGCGTACATTTTCAAAAAATGAAAAAACATTCCTGCACTCCGCCGGCAGGATGATCCTCAACGCTTTTATGCGAAACAGCATGACGAAGACCACGCTTGAAAATCAAAAAAACCTTCAGGGTTTGCTTGATTCGCTGCCGGTAGGCATCAAGATAGCCAGTCAGGGCGATGAGAAAGTGCTTTACGCGAACCAGGCGTTAATGGACATTTTCGGCTGCGAGGATTTTGAAAGGGACCTTGCCGGGCGCAGCGCCTTTGACTTTATGCCCGACACGCAGCCAAATGGAAGAATATCCGCAGATATGGCCAACGACCTTTTTCAGGTTGAAAAAGTCCCCATGGATTTTCAATGTTTTAAATTAAGCGGAGAACCGTTTATTGCCCGCATGACTTCCTGCAATATCATTTTCAGGGGCAAACCGTCATCCCTCGCCATTATTGAGGATGTAACGGAGGAAAAAAAATCCTTTTCCATATTGACAAATATATTCAACGGGATAGACGTGATGATTTACGTCACCGATCCGAATACGGGCAAAATCCTTTTCATGAACGAATACATGAAGCGGCATTACAACATTGAAGGAGATCCCGCGGGACAAATCTGCCACAAAATCCTGCAGAAAAACCAGGATGAAAGATGTGACTTCTGCCCCTGCCGTCAACTTGAAAAAGAGCCTGACAAAGTTATCGTCTGGGAAGAGGCCAGCACTTTAACGAATCGTATTTATCGCAATGTAGACAGAATCATAAACTGGCCCGACGGGAAAAAGGTCCATTTGCAGCACTCCGTCGATATGACCGAATTGATTACAGCAAAGGAATTGGCGGAGCAGGGCAACCGCGCGAAAAGTAATTTTCTGGCAAAAATGAGCCATGAGATACGAACGCCCATGAACGCGATTATCGGCCTTACGGAACTTATTTTGCGCGAGGGCATTTCAGATACCGCCCGCGAACACGCCTTTGCGGTTAAGCAGGCTGGGGCGAGTCTGCTGGCAATAATCAATGACATTCTGGATACATCAAAGATAGAATCGGGCAAATTTGTAATCATGCCGGCGGATTATTCTTTTTCATCATTAATCAACGATGTGATCAACATTATCAAAATCAGGCTGCTCGATTCGCAGTTGCGTTTCATATTAAATGTCGACTGCGGCATACCTGGAATTTTATCAGGCGACGAGGCAAGAATCCGCCAGGCGCTGATCAACATTTTAAACAACGCAATTAAGTATACCGAAAAGGGCTATATATCCTTTACAATAAACGGTGAAATCGTCGACGAGAACACGGTAAACATAATCTTCAGCGTCACAGACAGCGGCAGGGGCATAAAGTCGGAGGATCTGGATAAATTATTCCACGATTTCGCACAGCTTGATATAGAGAAAAATAAAAGTATTGAGGGAGTGGGACTGGGGCTGTCCATCACGCGCCATATCGTAAATGAGATGGGCGGCCATATCGGCGTCCGGTCCGAATACGGGAAAGGCAGTACATTTACCATCACGCTGCCGCAAAAATATCACAATCGCGAAACCGTGGCCGCGGTAGACAACCCGGACGGCAAGAACGTACTTATTTATGAGAAACAGGAATTATACGCCAATTCCATAAATTATACCGTATCCAATCTTGGCGTTCACGGCACGCTTGTAAAAAATGACGCCGAATTGTATGAAAAGCTGTTCAGCCGGGAATATGACTTCATTTTCATCTCATTCGCGTTGTATCTGAAAAACAAAGGCGTAATTTTAAAATTTGGAAAGAAGGCGGCAATTGTTATTATTACCGAGTTTGGCGAGGCTGTTGCCGACGCGGGCTTGAATGCCCTCGCCATGCCGGCGTATTGCGTACCGGTGGCGAATATTTTGAATAATGTGCGCGACGTATTTGACTATGAGAATGAAAATAAAACTACCGCCACGTTTATTGCGCCCGAAGCAATGGTTCTCGTCGTTGACGATATAAATACGAATCTGGTAGTGACTCATGGTCTGCTGGCGCCGTATAACATGCAGGTTGATTTATGCAACAGCGGCATGGAGGCAATCAGGGCGGTACAGTCAAAGATTTATGACATGGTGTTCATGGACCACAAGATGCCTGAAATGGACGGCATCGAAGCCACGCAGTTCATCAGGGGAATGGACGCCGACTACCCTTATTGCAAAAATGTTCCGATTATAGCACTTACGGCCAACGCCGTCCCCGGAACAAGGGAGATGTTTCTGGAAAACGGTTTTGACGATTTTCTGTCGAAACCCATTGATACGGTAATACTGAACAGGATTCTTGAAAAATGGATTGTCGGGAGCAAACAAAAAGAACTTTCATCGGGACAAAAAGTTGCGTTCGGCAAGGCAGGCCGTCTGAAAATCGAAGGATTAAACGTAGACGCGGGCGTTTCAAGATCGGGCGGGACGATGGAACACTACCTGAGTACTCTTTCGGCTTTTTATACGGACGCGCGTGAAAGAATTAATGAAATTGGCGTTTGCCTTGAAACGGGTAATCTTTCTCTGTACGCAATCCATGTCCACGGGTTAAAAAGCGCCGCCGCGTTAATCGGGGCGGATGAACTGTCCGAAGCCGCGAAAGCCCTTGAAATGATGAGTAAACAGAAAAACCCCGCCTTTATTGAAACGCGCAACTCTGAATTTATAAAGGACCTGGAAACCCTTCTCCGCAATATAGATGCTGAATTGAAGGCCATAAAGACGGAGGGACCCGCTTTTGACGCGCCTGACGCGGAGGCGCTCAAATCCAAGCTCGCCGAAATGAAATCAGCCCTTGACGCTTTTGACGCCGGAGCCATACACACTATTGTCAATACTTTATTGAAGCTGACGAAAGGTACCGCCGTTAACGCCGTTATAAATAATATATCCGACAATATCCTGATGGGGGAATACGATGAGGCCGACGCGCTGCTGAAAACTTTAACGCGTGAAATGGAAAACAAATAAGGCAACCTCCGAAAACCCCTGGGAGTGCGGGCGAGCCGCCCGCGCTCCCAGGGGTTTTCGGAGGTTGCCATAAGGATGTGTAATCATGGATAACGCCCGTTATAAAATAGCATTGGTGGATGACAATATGGCCACCCTGAATCAGGGAAAAAGTCTGCTTCAGGAACATTACATGGTTTATACCTTTCAGGCGCCCGTCACGCTCTTCGACTACCTTGAGCATGACCTGCCCGCCCTGATCCTTCTGGATGTGGTAATGCCGGAGATGAATGGCTTTGAAGTCATGAAAAGATTAAAGACCGACGCCCGCTACAAGGATATCCCAGTCATATTCCTTACATCGAAAAGCGATGAGGAAAGCGAGAGGGAGGGATTCCGTCTGGGCGCGGTGGATTATGTAACAAAGCCTTTTTCCGGCCCCCTGCTGCAGAAACGCGTTTCAAATCAGATACTTTACAGGCGCGTTAAGGCTGCGGTAGAAGATTATTCGAACAATATTGACGCCATGGTTTATGAAATAGAAGCGACAAACAAGCGTCTTAACAGTATGCTTAATTCCCTTCCGATCTGCTGCCAGTTGTTTGACAGCAGTTTCAAAAAGATAGACTGCAACGAGGAGGCCATACGGCTTTTCGGATTCAAGGATAAACAGGAATACCTGGAAAGATACCCCGAACTTTATCCTGAATACCAGCCTGACGGCTGGCGTTCCGACGAAAAGAGTCAATTTTACCTAAAAAAAGCGGTTGAGGAAGGTCGCTGTTCCTTTGACTGGACCTACAGGATGCTTGACGGCACGCCCATGCCCTCGGAAGCCGCTTTTGTAAAGCTCAAGCATGGGGACGATTTCGTCATAGCCGGCTATACGCGCGATATGCGTGAACATAATCGCATGAAGCAGACAATGATCGAATATCATCAAAATCTTCAGGGCATACTTGACTCGCTGCCCGTAGGCATCAGCGTAGTCAGCCGGGACGATGGGAGGCTGGTTTACGCAAACAAGGCGTCCGTGAACATTTTTGGCTACAATGATTTTGAAAGCGATCTGGCCGGCAGTAACACTTTGGATTCCATGCCCGAAATTCAGCCAAACGGAAGAAAAACCGTGGACATGATCAATGACTTGCAGCAGTCGGAAAAAGTTCCCATGGAATTTCAATGTTTAAAGAAAGACGGGGAGCCGTTTACAGCCCGGTTCACCTCGTGCAATGTGGATTTCAAGGGTAAGCTTTCCTCTCTTGCCGTTATAGAGGATATGACAAAGGAAAAAGCGCACATTGTCATATTGGAGAATATCCTGAACAGCATCAACTCGATGATCTATGTTACCAACCCCGATACCTGCGAAATTCTTTTCATGAACGATTGTATTAAGCGTCATTTTGACATTAAAGACGACGTTACGGGGCGGATATGCTATAAGGTTTTGAAAAAGAACATGGGCGAACGATGCGAGCTTTGCCCCTGTATCCGGCTTGCGAAAGAACCGGATAATATTATTAAATGGGAAGAGAAGAATTTATCGACAAACCGTATCTACAGCAACACGGATCAATTTATTCGCTGGCCCGACGGTAAAATCGTCCATCTTCAACATTCCGTCGATATAACGGAATTAATTGCCGCGAGAGAGCAGGCGGAGCAGAGTAACCGCGCGAAGAGCAATTTTCTTGCCAAGATGAGCCATGAGATAAGGACGCCTATGAACGCGGTCATGGGCATGACCGAGCTTGCCTTGCGCGAAAATGAACCGGACAACATAAAAGAGTACGTCTTATCGGTTAAACAGGCTGGCGTGAACCTTCTTGTTATCATCAACGACGTTTTGGATTTTTCAAAGATCGAGACGGGTAAATTTGAAATCATACCCGCTGAGTATTCAGTATCATCCCTGATAAACGATGTGGTCAGTATTATCAGGATGAGGGTAATCGATTCCCAGATACGATTCGTGGTAAATGTAGACAGCAACATACCGGCCACGCTGTTTGGCGACGAGACCAGAATCCGTCAGGCGCTGCTCAATGTACTGAACAACGCCGTCAAGTACACTGAAAGGGGTTATGTATGCTTTACGATGCACGGAGAGTACACGGGTGAAAGCGATATTGACCTTGTCATAGAGGTAATGGACAGCGGCAGAGGCATAAAGCAGGAAGATATTGATAAATTGTTCGATGATTTTACCCAGTTCGACCGGGAGAAAAACAAAGGCATAGAGGGGGCCGGACTGGGGCTTTCAATAACTCACAGCATCGTCAAAGCGATGGGCGGCGACATCGACGTCCAGTCCGAATATGGCAGCGGCAGTACATTTACCATGAGGATACCGCAAAAATATCATAAGCGCGAAACGCTGGCAGCCGTTGAGAATCCGGAGGAAAAGAGAGTACTTCTCTACGAACGGCGGATAAAATACGCACATTCCATCGTATCCACCCTTGGCAATCTGGGTGTAAGCTGCGCCCTCGTTCAAAGCGATTCCGAACTGCATGAAAAACTGAAAACCCAGGTATACGACTTTATTTTCATATCGTTCTCCCTGTACAGGAAAAATGAAGACATCGTAACGAAACTCGGAAATAACATTAAAGTTGTCGTGCTCGCCGAATTCGGCGAAGCAATTCCCAATACGGAGATGAATGTCATTGCCATGCCGGTGTATTCCGTGTCGATAGCAAACGTCCTGAACGGCGATACGGATAATTTTTCCTACAGGGACCGCAACGAGTTTATCGCAAAATTCACGGCGCCGGACGCAAAGGTGCTTATAGTCGACGACATCAATACGAATCTGAAAGTGGCCCAGGGGCTGCTGACACCGTATAACATGCAGCTCGTTTTATGCAATAGCGGCATGGCGGCAATAAACGCGGTACAATCAATGGATTATGATCTCGTGCTAATGGATCACAAAATGCCCGAAATGGACGGAGTCGAGGCTGCGCGGCGCATCCGGAAAATGGGCGACGACGACCCGTATTTCACCAGTCTTCCGATTGTAGCCCTTACCGCAAACGCGGTATATGGAACAAGGGAATTATTTTTGAAAAACGGCTTTGACGATTTCATCTCAAAACCCGTTGATACGGTCATGTTAAACGCCATACTTGAAAAATGGATTCCCAGGAACAAGCAAAACAGGAGTGTGACGGAAAACAATAACGGCGCCAAAAAAGACGCCGCCATTGAAATCAACGGGCTGGACGTTCGCAAAGGCATTGCGTTGTCCGGCGGAACAGTCGAACGTTATCTGGAAACGCTTGCCACATTCCATAAGGACGGACTTGAGAGGATCAGGGAAATAACGAGAAGCCTCGAAACAAAGAATATTCACCTGTACACCGTACATGTTCACGGGTTGAAGAGCGCGGCCGCTCTCATTGGCGGCGATAAGCTGTCCGGCGCCGCTTATGTTTTGGAGATGGCCGGAGGACGGAATGATCTGGCATTTATCGAAGCGCATAACGCCGAATTTATAGAGAGCCTGGAATCACTGTTAAGTAATATATATAAAGAGATAAACAAGACAAAGCCGGAAGCTGTTCCGGATTTTGAAGAGTTGAAGACCAGGCTCGCCGAATTGAAATCGGCGATAGTCGCTTTTGACGCGGGCGCGATACACGGGATCGTGGACAGCTTGATGACGCTGACTCAGGGGTCGGGTATTAACGCCGTCGTCAGAAAAATTTCTGAAAACATATTGGTGAGCGAATACGACGCGACGGTCGTCCTGATAGAAACCCTGATGAAGGAAATTGAATGAAGTGGTAGAGGTAATTGCAAAACCTCCGGGAGCGCCGGCGACCACGCCGGCAAGAGTTGTTGCAACGGACACGGACTTATGAATGAACACAGAAAAGATGGGATATCCAGGTTGTGATAAATGGTTGTTACGTTTCTTGCCGGCGTGGTCGCCGGCGCTCCCAGGAGTTTTGCAATTACCTCGACAGGAATCTGTTTATGAATCGTGGTTTTAGTGCTATAAAACACCTTATGCGAAAATGCTCTTTATTACAGACAATGTCGATCTGCGGGATTCTTGTCGGAATTCTTTTTTACGTCGATCTGTATGCGCAGACTCCACCCTGGCCGCCGCCCAAACCGTCCCCTCAGAGGTCGGAGGCGAA
>Ga0099364_10015210_pt1 | contig 10162 bp, 4 predicted proteins | sample TergutTh196P3_FD_73070 | JGI IMG/M metagenome (GOLD analysis project Ga0099364, IMG submission 73070) | Microcerotermes parvus P3 segment gut microbial communities from Pointe-Noire, Republic of the Congo - Th196 P3 | ecosystem: Host-associated > Arthropoda: Insects > Digestive system > Gut ...
ACAGCCACAGCGACCGTGTTCGTGGTAATGTGAGCGGCATTATGGGGTTACGCGCTCCACATCAAACGCAGAAAAACTAACTAATTAGAGCACAAAATAAAATTGAAAAACCCCCAAACCCCCTCAAGAGGGGGTTTTTCACTTGACAAAAATTGCAAAAAATGCTATAATGTAAAGTATAACTCGAAAGGGGACGTGGAGCAATGCAAAACACACTGCTGATAGTGGACGACATGCCGTCGAACCTCAGAAATCTCGCCTACATTCTGCAAAAAGAATACAAATTTTTCACGGCGCAAAGCGGCGCAGAAGCCATAGAAATTGCCCGGAAAATCTCACCCGACCTGATACTGCTCGACATTGTCATGCCCGACATGAACGGGTTCGAGGTCTTGTCGAGACTGCAAAACATTGAAGAAACCCGAAACACCCCCGTCATATTCATCACCGGCCTAAGCGAGACCGACGACGAGAGCAAGGGCCTTGAGCTCGGGGCGGCGGATTACATACGCAAGCCGTTCGACCCGACCGTCGTGCGGCACAGAATCCGCAACCAAATCCAGATTGTCAATCTGCGCCGTGAGTTGGAGGCGGCGGCTGAGGAGGCACGGTCGGCAAACCGCGCCAAGTCCGACTTCCTCGCCAACATGAGCCACGAAATCCGCACCCCCATGAACGCGATTATCGGCTTGACCGAGCTGTTGACCGAGGAGCCGCTCCCCGACAACGTCCGCGTGACCCTGCAAAAAATCAGCACCGCCGGCATCACGCTGATGGGGCTAATCAATGACGTGCTGGACATTTCCAAAATCGAGGCGGGCAAACTCACGCTAAACCCCGATAAATACGATGTCGCCAATCTCCTAAGCGAAATCGTAAACATCAATCTCGTGCGGATTGGGGACAAGCCGATAACTTTTCGGCTCGACATTGACAAAAACCTGCACAGGGAGCTTTACGGCGACGACCTGCGCCTGAAACAAATCCTCAACAACCTCTTGAGCAACGGCTTCAAGTACACCCGCGAGGGGAGCGTCACGCTTGCCGTGGGGTGCAATTCAGTGGGCGGGGAAGTGCTACTCTCGTTTTCGGTCAGTGACACCGGAATTGGCATGCGCCCCGAGGATTTGGCGCGGCTTTTCACCGAGTACAACCAAGTGGACACCCGCGCAAACCGCAACATCGAAGGCACCGGGCTGGGGCTGGCGATTACGAAGAACCTCGCCGAACTTATGGGCGGCGAAATTTCTGTCGAAAGCGAGTACGGCAAGGGGACGACTTTCCGCGTGACCGTCCGTCAAGGCTACGTCAGCGACACGACAATCGGCGCGGAAACTGCCGAGCGACTGCGTAATTTCCGCTTTGAAAGTGAAAAAGCCGCACAAAAGCTTGTGCGCCCCGACTTGAGCTATGCGGCGGTGTTGGTGGTTGACGACTTCGCCACTAATTTAGATGTGGCAAGGGGCATGCTCGAAAAGTACCGTATGCGGGTTGACTGTGCAACGAGCGGCAGGGAAGCGGTCGAGCGGATAAGCCGCGGCGAACCCGCTTACAGTGCCGTTTTCATGGACCACATGATGCCGGGCATGGACGGCATGGAGGCCACGCGGCGAATCCGCGAATTGGGCAGCGAGTACGCCCGCACAATCCCCATCATCGCCCTCACCGCGAACGCTGTCGCCGAGAACGAGCAGATGTTTTTGGCGAACGGCTTTCAGGCGTTCTTGCCTAAGCCCGTCAACGTCGCGAAAATCGACGCCGTTGTGCGGCGGTGGGTTATGAAGGGCGGGGAATCAACCGCGCCGGTGCCGTCAATGTCGCAAACGCTCGCCACCACCGCCCCCCGTGTAAACATACCGCGCATTGATGCGGCTTTGGGGCTTTCGCTGTACGAAGACGACTTTGAAATGTACGTTGACATTCTGAAATCGTTCGCCGAAAACATACCCGACGAGGTCTGCAAATTGCGGCATGTGACCGCAGAAAACCTGCGTGAATACGCCATCGACGCCCACACAATCAAAGGTTCCGCCGCAAGCATAGGCGCGACACCTCTCGCCGAACACGCCCGCAAGCTGGAGTTTTTGGCGAAGGCGGGGGATTTAAGCGGGGTTTTGGCAGGCAACGCGGACTTTATCGGCGAGACGGAAACTTTGGTGGGGGACATCGAGACATGGCTAAAAGCCTGTCCGTGAACCGAACAGGCTTATCAGTGTCAATCCTACTTTATAAACTCGTTAATCTTTTCCATAAGCTGATTACGGCGAAGCGGCTTAATCAGCAGGCCCTCCGCGCCCGCCTCACGCGCCTTGTCGGCGTGTTCCTTGTCGGAATTGGCGGTGATGAACAGGATTGGTGCGCCTTTGCCCATGCCCTTGATTCGGCGGGCAAGCTCGTATCCGTCCATGTCCGGCATTTCGATGTCGAGCAAAATTAATTCCGGATGATTAGTTTCAAGGTACTTCAGCGCGTCGTCGCATGAGGTCTCGCAGTGCAATTCGTACGGCTCGTCCTCGAGAATCCTTTTGAGGGTGGTGAGGAACATTCTCGCGTTGTCAACCGCCAAAATCAGCGGCTTTTTTGCTTTGTTCATCATAGAAAATACTCCATTCTAAATAGTAATACGGGATTTATTTCCATTTTTTCTCGCCTTCGCGGAGTTGGAACTGCCTGATTAAATCGTCGAGCATGTCGGCTTGGCTGTTCATTTCTTCGGATGCCGCCGCGCTTTCCTCGGCAGTCGCGCTGTTTTGGTAGACAACTTCTACGACTTGGTTTATGCCGATGTTGATTTGCTCGATACCCTGCGATTGCTCAACCGACGAGGCCGCTATATCGTTGACAATTCTTGCACTTTCTTGGATTCCGCTGACAATATCGGCAAGGCTGGCGGAGGTGTCACTCGCGATACGTGAGCCTAATTCGGCCTTTTCAATCGAGTTGGAGATTAGCCCGCCGGTGTCCTTTGCGGCTTCCGCGCTCTTTGCCGCCAAGTTGCGTACCTCCTCGGCAACGACGGCAAAACCTTTACCGTGCTGACCTGCCCGCGCCGCCTCAACCGCGGCGTTGAGTGCCAAAATATTGGTTTGGAAGGCGATTTCGTCAATTACCTTGATAACTTTGCTGATACTGTGGCTGGCTTGGTTAATATCCCTGACCGCGTCCATCATTTCGGACATCTGCACACTGCCTTTTTCGGCGTTTTCCTTTATGGCGTTGGCAAGCATCGCGGCTTTGCCCGCCATTGTCGCGTTGTCTTTGGTTTTGTCGGCGATTACCGATAGCGAGGTCGAAAGTTCTTCAACGGCGGCGGCTTGCTCGGTTGCACCTTGGGCGAGGGCTTGCGCGCTCTCGGCGATTTGCCGTGAACCCGTTGAGACCTGCATGCCCGACTCCGCAACTTTGTGCAGTGCATCGAGAGTGCTGTCCAAAACAAGGTCCATCGCTAAGTTGATGACGTCCTTTTCGGAGCGGACATGCACCTTTGAGGTGTAATCCCCCTCGGCAATACGCGCAAGAACATACGCCTGTTTCTTGAAACTTTCCAACATGTGGGAGAAGGCGCGTTCTAACTTGATAACTTCGTCGTGGGTGGGCGAGGTTCCCGAATCCAAGCCTTCTATTTCAATGTCGCCGATTGCGATACGCTCGGCGTCGTCGGTGAGGATATTCAGCGGCTTGAGGATTTTTCTTGCGTACATCATCGAGACCGCGATACCGATTATTATAACAACAATGACGATAATCAGCGCGCTTGTGACGAAGCTCCAGATTACCGCCGTCATTTCGTCTAAGTAAATCCCGACGAACGCCATGCCGAGGACTTTGCCGCCTGCATCGGTGACGGGGGTGTACCTTACTATTGTATCGTGCCCCAAGACCTTAGCCCTGCCGGAATAAGTGCTGCCCGCGAGTACAATCGAGCTGATTGTCGAGTCTGCTTTTGTGCCTGTTAAGCGGTTTCCGTTGGCTTCCATGAGGGTAGTAGCGACACGCTCGTCCTCTAAGAAGAAGGTGACTTCGCAGTTGAGCATTTGCCCCAAAGAATCAACGAAAGCATCAGTATCCAAACGATAACCTGCCACTACCGAACCCAAAAGCACCCCGGAATCGCTGTAGACGGGTGTCGCCGAGCAGACCGACATACGCACGGTTGCACCCGGCTCAATCGTAGTCAGCGCGCGCCCCGATAGCGCGGACGCCACGCTCGGCATTGCTATAACGCTGTCCCCGACTGCGCTCGGGTTGTGCGGGCGGGCAATCGCAATCCCGGAGGCATCGGTAATCGTGCAGAAAGTCGCGCCTGTTTGGTTGAACATTCGTGTGGCTTCACTGAGCAGGGCTTCGTAGTCGCCGCTTTCCATTGCCGCCGCAATGTCGGGGTCTGAGGCTATGTAGAGCGAGGCGGTACGCATTTCCGCTTGCAGCGAGACAATCCGCTCGGCAATGACCGACTCCGCCTTTTCAAGCCGCATTTCAATATTCGCCTCCGCATCGTTTGAAAATAGCACGACATTTGAAACAAGAACGGTGACAGCCGAAAGAATCAGCAGACTTACCGAAAGAATCGAGATTCTCGTTTTAATACTCATTTGAAATTCCCCTTTTGATGACTGATTTGTAAATAATTTATGAACAAAATTTGCTTTAATGCGCTGAAATATCCAAATTTTCCCTTAGATAATTTAATTCTACCATAATTTTTTGGTTATGTCAACAGTTTCTTTGATTTTCGACGGGGTTTTTTGAAATTTTTTTCGTTCAAGCCATACATCGGCTAAAATGACCGCGATTTCCTCGTCATAATCATCGCAGGACCACGCAAGAACATGGCGTATCTCCGCACGAGCCGCCGAATACCCCCTCTGTACCAACTTGTCCGCTTCGGCGGCAAACTTTTTTGAAAAGTGAGCGACCTCGCATTTTGCGAACGGCGAATAAAGCGAATTGCCCCTAACGATTAGCTGAGTGTTCCCGCTTTTGTATAAATCTATAATCAGCCTCTTCTTATCTTTTGATTTGTCAAGCCAAACATCTCTATGGGAGTGTTGTTGCAGGATAATTTCGCTCGGCTCGGGATAGTTAGTGCTGTCGTAGGCGGGTTCAACCTGAAAATTGTCAAAAATGCCGTTGTTGCACAAAACATACAGTTCGTTTTTTGCACGGGTCAACCCCACATAAACCTTGCGTTTATCCCCGTCCGAGCGCAAAGAGACGTTGTTCAAGAGCAAATAAACCCTGTCAAACTCGCGGCCTTTTGATTTATGAACAGTCGAAACCGTGATGTGGCCGTCCTGTTCGCCTGTTGTAACTGCAAAATCTTCAATTTTTGATTCGGCGATGAAAAGTTCAAGGTCGCTTTTATATTTTTGGGGGTAAATACTTTCAAAAGTGTCAAGTAACTTTCGGCACATTTCAAAGCATTTGCCCTTGCTATAGTAAGTTTCTAATTTTTTGCGTGCATCATTCCAAAGTTCGTCACAAACGGTAGGTGTAGTTGCGCGCTCATTAATAAATTTCATAAAAACTCGAAATTCAACCAAGTCAGACAAGCGAAACTTGTCATTTGATTGAATCAGGCGCGCGGATATTCCCGAATTTGTCAGCAAACATGTCACCCGCAACGCTTCGTCATTAGTATTTGTCAAGACACAAACGCTTCCGTTATGCTCTGCGGATTTAATCAAATTCAACACCGGAATTTCAAGATTATTGCTTTTATATTTCAACAACTTTACAACACCGCCGTCTTCAATAACACTGCGTATCGGTGTACTTTTCAACCGCTGTGTAATTGTTGCCGCAAAAGCGTTTGCAAATTCCACGATTTTCGGAGAACTTCGATAATTGTCATTGAGTTGATAGATTTTTGCGTTGTTTGCAAGTGCTTTCAAATAGCGATTACTTGAACCGCGAAATTCGTATATATTCTGGTCATCATCGCCGACTGCGATTAATTTCATGTTATCATTTCGCGCCATTAAAGCCCTGATAAGCTCATATTCGTGTTCGTCCATATCCTGTGCTTCGTCAATTACAACTACCGTTTTGGTAATCCGCTCGGATTCGACACCATCGTTGCGAATCGCTTCCACAGCAGACTTTACAACGTTACTTGAATTTTCGATATTACCGATTTTCCCGAGCAAATCAAAACAGTAAGAATGGAAAGTTTTGATTTCTATTCGATATGCCGCGCCTCCAATCAAATCAAATAATCTTTTCTTAAATTCAGTGACGGCCGCACGTGTAAAAGTCAGCATTAAAAACTGCTCATGTTTGACGTCATCGAGCTGGTATAAAGCCGCTAATTTATGCACAAGCGTGCGCGTTTTGCCGCTTCCCGGGCCTGCTGTTACAACTATACACGGCGATTCTTTATCGTCGATAATTGCCTTTTGATTATCGGATAAATTGCCGAAAAGTTTTTGCCATCGTGCAGAAGTTATATTGCGGTCAAGTTGGCTCATCTTGTCATTTTCTGCAAAGTATTTTTTCAAAAATATTTTGTACTCCATAGTGAAATAGTCGGCGACAAACCTCAAAGCCGAGTTATAATCACGCATCATCATATTGGCATACTCGCCAACTATGTGGATTTGCTGAATTTTATTTTTATAATATTCGTCCAATTGTTTATAGTCGTCTTTTTTATATTGAATACGGTTATCGTGTTCAATTTGCTCAATTTCCATTGAGTTATACAACACCAAAAACCCGCCCTCTAAGGTCAATGCGTCGATTTTAGAGAGATATAAAAGCGCGTCTTCAATTTGTCTGATTTCGTAATTTGCAGAATATTTTAACTTGAATTTTTCTAATAATTCAGGCGCAGAAAACTGCACAAGCCTCCCCGTGCTCACAGGCGAAATCGGTTGTTGCAGACGGCTGTACAGTTCCATGATTACCATCTCCGCTACATCGGCTCTAACCGCGGCTTCTGTGGCAATATCTTGTACACTTGATTGTAAGGTTATTTCAATACCATTTCCGGAAGCTGTCTTTTTCCCCCTTTTTATGTAACATTTAATGTTCCAATAATACAAAATCGTCCTAATTGACTTTACGGTTGAATTTTTCACGCCGGCTTTTTCTGCTTTCTCGTTAATACTTTTGAGTTCTAAAATAACCGATTCGTCAACCGTTCTGCATTGCTCTGCCAAAAATTCAATCAAAAACCTTTCAAGCGAAGCAAATTTTTTCAACATATTGCTCGACTTATTTTTAGTGTCACTGTTTCGCAAATAAGCAGTCAAGTCTTGGCAATCTGAAAGTAAACCTATTTCGCGTAACCCTGTTACAACCGAGATTACATCCGCTTTTTCAATGCCAAGCCTCTCCGACATATAATCAATTCGGGATTCAACTTTCTCGCCGGAATTGATGCCTGCGGCGACGCTTCTGCTTGAAATAAGAGAGCTTATAATTCTCTCGGCGTAAGTTTTAGTTTTTTCACCTTCAAATCTATCTGAACTGCGTATAATTTGATTAGCTTCAGCAACACTTTTAACTTGTATACTTGTTGCAAAAACATGCGGAGAATTTTGACCGCGACGAACATATCCGGCAGTTTCAAGAGCGGTAATAGCGGTTCGTACTCGCGTTTCGATTTCTTTGTCTGTGCTTTCCCAACCCGCTTCACGCGCGATTTCGAGCGCGGAACGGCAAAACTTCTTTCTATGATGCGCTAATGATTTAATCGCCCTCCAAACTTGATTAATTTCACTTATACTAAGTTTTGTTTGGTTTAATAAAATGAAATGCCGGTCGAGGTCGGTGTCGTTAAAAAGGACGTAGCAATCGGCTTGCAGTTTGGGGTCGCGTCCTGCGCGGCCGGCTTCCTGAACGTAATTTTCCAACGAATCTGAAATGTCAAAATGTACAACTAACCCCACATCACTTTTATCAACACCCATTCCAAACGCAGATGTAGCAACGATAATTTGCACTTCACCGGACATAAAAGCTTCTTGATTGGCGATTTTTTCGGTAGAATCCATCTTACCGTTAAAGGCTCTCGCCGTGAACCCGTCATTGCATAATTTTTCTGCATACACACGTGTTCTGTTAGTACTTGAAACATAAACAATTACGGGACAATTTTTACCGCTTAAAATATTTCGCAGTGCGGTATACTTTTCATCGTCTGATTCCTTGTAAATGACCTGATAGCGCAAGTTTTTGCGGCTTGCTGAAGTTGCAAAAAGTTCTAAATCTATGTCTAATGACATCTTAAAATAATCCCGAATATCGCTAATAACTTTAGGTTTTGCGGTCGCTGTAAAACACGAAACAGGAATATTGAAAGAGCAGTTTTTCTTTTTTTGAAATGTTTTTATAAACTCGGCAATATAAAGATAATCCACACGAAATTCCTGTCCCCATGCGGAAAAACAATGCGCTTCATCAATTACAAATCTTACTATATTTCGCGACAATAGTAATTTTTCTATAGTTTGTGAACGCAATGACTCCGGCGATATGTATAAAATTGACACCTTGCCGCTTTCGATGCGCTGAATATTTTCCGCACGTTCGAGCGGGCTTAACATGCCGTTAATCGCGGCGGCATCGGCAATTCCAAGGTTGGCCAAGTTGTCAACTTGGTCTTTCATAAGTGACTGTAACGGCGAAATCACAACTGTTAATCCTTTAACTGTTTCCCCCGCAATTAACGCAGGCAGTTGAAAAGTTATTGATTTTCCACCGCCCGTCGGAAAGATTGCAAGTAAACTTTTATTGTCAACTGCCGCTTTCGCCGCCGACTCCTGTAACGGCTCCCCATCGTACTTCCGAAAGGTTTCGTAACCAAAAATATCCTTCAATTTCCGGGCAATATTCAGACGATTATTACAATACTCACAGCCGCTTTTGCACGGAGTATTTCGCATTAAATGTATCACGTTTCCAACTAAAGGGAAGTTCATATTTACCCACGGCGGCGTAATTGAGAAGCGGTCATCGGTTAGAATTAACGACAAACAAAAGGCGAGTTCAATCGGATTATTTTTTACTATACTTGACAACGGCGCATTACTGCATATTTTTCCTTCAAAGCCCTTTGCTGTAATGCTTTTATCGGCGCGGTTAGGCAGATTTGGTAACTTGAAAAAGGTTTTTGCTTTTGGGAAAGCTCTGTAATCCAAAAAATCAAAGAACCCGGAAAACTCACTTTGTTCACCAAGCAAAGTGAAATAAACCCTCTTTAAATCCTCGTCAAGTGCGTTAAACGCGTTAACCTCGTCCCAAAATAATTCCATAGCTTTGAGTGAATCGTTGAGCGGATTGTTAAGTTCTTCCGCTCGAAACTTATCATCTTTCAGTAACTTATGATAAGGTTTTTTCGGGAACAGAAGCGGAGATAAGTAAAGCGTATCTATAATTTTTGCCGCTTTTGGGACAAAATTTTCTATGTATTTTAAGTCGTGATTGAAAATATTGTGCCCGCAAATAAAACTTGCCTTTGAAATAAAAGCGGCAAATTCCGCTTGCGACTTAGTGTGTAACTTCAAAAGAGTGCTGTCTGTGTCGGCTTTTACAGCCACAGCACCCATATCCGATATACAATCGTCTTGATTGATTTCGCAATCCACAAAAACAATAATCTTTTCCATTCGTTAATTATACCATGTTTTTGTGTAAAAGTAAAGTGGTTTTTGAAATTTTTTTGGTTTGATGGCGTGATTTTCGATGAATTTGACAATGTCAAGCCCCGAAGGGGCGCGCGGAGCGCGCCTGTGTTGTGGGGGATTGCGGGGTTGCGAGTTTGCGGGGCGTGGTGGGGGACTGCGGGCGAACGGAGTTCGCCCCTACGTTGTGCGTAAATACTGTGTTTGCAGTAATCCCTGCCATTCGTATGTTTTATTGTAGGGAACGGTTCTTAACCGTTCCGTTTGTAAGTTCGTGCAAACTTTGCGGAACGGTTACGAACCGTTCCCTACAAAACACCGTGCTGTGTTTCTGCGGATTATGCGAACGAACGTAGGGACGCCATACATGGCGTCCGTGTGAATATGTGACCGTTGTGTTTTCGGGCGCGATATATCGCGCCCCTACGTGGGTTCGCTGTATTCAACGGACGACCGGGGGCGGTCGTCCCTACGTTTGGACTTACGAGGTTGCGCGAAAGGGCGCGCTCCGCGCGCCCACACAAGTCCCGCCG
>Ga0099364_10015211_pt1 | contig 10162 bp, 5 predicted proteins | sample TergutTh196P3_FD_73070 | JGI IMG/M metagenome (GOLD analysis project Ga0099364, IMG submission 73070) | Microcerotermes parvus P3 segment gut microbial communities from Pointe-Noire, Republic of the Congo - Th196 P3 | ecosystem: Host-associated > Arthropoda: Insects > Digestive system > Gut ...
ATGGGACAGGTCAAAGGGCGGCGCGGCGTACGCGGACGGGATGCCGGCCGTTCAGCCGGATGCTAAGGTTATGCTGAGCTGGCTTGACGTTTTGTCAGGCGGCGCGTACATAAACAAGCGTGTATGTGATATGTCCGAGGAAGAAAGAGATTTCTTGAGCGCGCTTGGGATAAAGACAATAATCATGGCGCCCATTTTTACATATGGTGATTTTTGGGGTATGGTAACTCTGGAGAATCGTACAAGCGACAGCTTTTTCAGTGACGGTTCGGCGGAAGTGGAGCTGCTGCGGGCGTCGGCGCATTTGTTCGCAAACGCCATAATAGAAGCGGACATGAGACGCGAGATAAGCAAAGCGAACGAACGCACACAGATATTGCTGGATAAAACCCCGCTGTGCTGTCAGTTATGGGACGGCGACCTTAAAAAGATAGACTGCAACGAAGCGGCCGTCAGGCTTTTCGGCTTTAAGGACAAACCGGATTATCTGAGCAGATACCCCGATCTGTATCCTGAGTACCAGCCCGATGGGAGTAAATCCGATGATAAGGTCAAGGTCTACGTTAAGCGGGCGTTTGAGGAGGGAAGCTGTTCGTTTGAGTGGACATACAGGATGCTGGACGGCACGGTTATGCCGGCGGAGGTCACGCTCGTAAGGGTCGAATTTGAAGGCGGTTTCGGTGTGGCCGGATATACCAGAGACTTACGCGAGCAAAAGGCCGTTATAGAGGAAACGCGCAGAGCGGAGATCGCCGAGGAGAGCAGCAAGGCAAAGAGCAGGTTTCTGGCGAACATGAGCCATGAAATCCGCACGCCTATGAACAGCATCATGGGTTTCGCGGAGCTTGCGCTGGATACGCCGGACAGCCTTTTTGGGCCTCATATCAAGGATTATTTGGGTAAAATAAAAGACAGCACAAAATGGCTGCTGCATATTGTAAACGATATACTTGATATTTCCAAGATAGAATCGGGTAAAATGGAGCTGGAACATGCCCCCTTCGATCTGCGTGACGTTTTTATGCGCTGTCAGTCCGTTATTCTGCCCAGCGTAAAAGAAAAAGGCCTTGAGCTAAGCGTCTGCGCGCAGCCGCTGACCGGCGGCAGGCCGGTAGGGGATTCGGTAAGGCTTTATCAGGTGCTGATGAATCTTTTATCCAATGCCGTGAAGTTCACCGATGCCGGAACCGTTAAGCTGTCGTCGTCGGTGAAAAGCTGCGATACGGGCAGTGTGACGGTATACTTTGAGGTAAAGGACAGCGGTATCGGCATGAGCCCCGGTCAGATTGAGAAGATATTTGAGCCGTTTATACAGGCGGACTCCAGTACAACGCGCAATTACGGCGGTACGGGTCTGGGGCTTGCGATCGTCAAGAATATAGTGGAGCTGATGGGCGGCGCGCTGACGGTGGAAAGCTCCCCCGGCGCCGGCAGCAAATTCAGCTTTGAGATCGTGTTTGAAACAATAGAGGTATCTGATGAAACAAACGGCTCAGAGAAGCACGATTTGCTTGAAAAACCGTATTTCGACGGGCTGGTTCTGATTTGTGACGACAACCAAATGAATCAGCAGGTCATATGCGAGCATCTCGCGCATGTAGGGCTTGGAACGGTTGTGGCGGAAAACGGCAAGATGGGCCTTGATATGGTTCGGGAGCGCAAGCAAATGGGTAAAGCGCCGTTTGACCTGATTTTAATGGATATGTTCATGCCGGTTATGGATGGCATTGAGGCCGCGGCAAAAATTATGGAATTGGATACCGGCGCCCCGATAGTGGCCATGACGGCGAACATAATGGCCAGCGACTTGGAAAACTACAGGCGGCACGGGATGCCCGACCATGTGGGCAAGCCGTTTACCTCACAGGAATTGTGGCGAGTCCTGTTGAAATACTTAACGCCCATAAGCCAAACGGCCGAAAATGGGCAGGCGCGGAAAGAGCTTCAACAGAAGCTGCGCGTCAGCTTCGCAAAAAACAATCAAACCAAGTACGCGGAGATTACCCGCGCGATCGAAACGGGCGACATAAAGAGCGCGCACAGACTGGCGCACAGCCTGAAAGGTAACGCGGGCATGATCGGCAAGGCCGGGCTGCAAAAAATTGCCGCTGAGCTCGAAGCCCTGCTGAAGAACGGCACGGCCCTGATTCCGGAAGCCAAGATGAACACCCTCAAAACGGAGCTGGAATCGGCTCTTGAGGAACTGAGGCCGCTGCTCGACGAGCCGCGGAAAGCCGCCCGGCCCTTGGACGGCAAACAGATACGGGCGCTGCTCGAAGAGCTGGAGTCCATGCTCGAAAACATAAGCCCCGAATGTGTGAATCTGCTCGACGGCATCCGTGCCGTCCCGGGCTCGGAGGAGTTGGCGCGCCAGGTAGAGGATTATGATTTTGAAGCCGCGTCTCAAACTCTTGCGGAACTGTTACTCCGGTATTAAACAAGCCGTTTAATACCGGAGTGTACGCGCTTCAACGCAAATAGGGGAGTGTCGGGATACGGGGCTACCGCTCCTTGGCGGACGGTAAAGCCCGGCGGTATCCCGTGTTGTCGTCTTTCAGCTTAAACTGCGAAATCAAGTTTTCCAGCACATTGGACTGGCTGCTCATTTCCTCGGAGGCGGCGGCGCTTTCCTCGGCGGTCGCGCTGTTCTGCTGAACGACGTGCGCCACTTGGTCAATGCCTTTGTTGATCTGCTCTATCCCGAGGGACTGTTCTTCGGAGGATTTCGCGATTTCGGTTACGAGCTGGTCGCTCTCGTTTATACCCGTAACGATTTCCGCAAGGCTGGCGGCGGTATCGTTGGCGATGCGCGAGCCTAATTCCGCCCTTTCTATTGAATTGGCGATGAGATTACCTGTGTCCTTGGCCGCTTCCGCGCTCTTGGAAGCGAGGTTGCGCACCTCCTCGGCGACCACGGCGAAGCCTTTGCCGTGCTGTCCGGCGCGGGCGGCCTCGACGGCGGCGTTGAGGGCGAGAATGTTGGTCTGGAAAGCGATGTCGTCGATGACCTTGATGACCTTGCCGATGCTCTGGCTGGCCTGATTTATCTCCTTTACGGCCTCCATCATTTCGCTCATCTGGCGGTTGCCCTTTTCAGCGTTGTCTTTGATGGTGTTGGCAAGGGCGGCGGCCCGGCCGGCCATGTTGGCGTTGTCTCTGGTTTTTTGCGCTATCTCCGCAATGGAAGAGGATAACTGTTCCACCGAGGCGGCTTGCTGGGTCGAGCCTTGAGCGAGGGCCTGCGCGCCGTCGGCGATCTGCTTCGCCCCTGTGGAGACCTGAGCGGTGGAATTGTTAATCTCGAAAAACATATTGTTGAGGTTGCCGGTCATCTTTTGCATGGACATACCTAAAGAGTCCTTGTCCGACAAAAGATTGAGGTCAGAAGTAAGGTTTCCGTTTGCCACGACCTCCAATACGTTGCCGATATCAGTTATACGCATAACGAAAGCGGCGGCCGCGCCGATACATTCCCCAATCTCGTCTTTAACCTGCGAGTATTTGCCAATGACGTCAATATCCTCTTGAGAGAGGGATAGGTCGCCGGTCGTTCCGGCTTTTTTCATAAACGCCGTGAGAAGGGCGAGCGGCTTGTCGATCAAACCGGATATGTAAAGCGTCAGTATAACCGCGATGACCAGAGCGGCCACGACAAATATGATAATAAGTATGGCCGTAAAGACCCCTTCTGCGATAATCTCGTCCGTCATATCCTCAAGAATGACACCATAACGCTCGTGCATTTGAGTTAGAATCGAGATTACCTCCTGGGTCTTTGGAAGTATATCCGACGCCAGCGTGTCTCTCGCGTAATCGAAATCTCCCGCCTGTAAGCCGTCTACAACCTTTGCCGCGTTGTTGTGTATGTAAGCGTGAGGCTCAAGAACTTTGTCCAGCAGGGAAAGGACTTCGCTGTCCGTTATGTCTTGAACGTCCGTGCTGCTCAGCCAGTTTCCCAAGGCGCAGGTATTTGGGTCAAGCGACCCTTTGAACTCCGCTCCGGTGGCGACCGCTTCCGTAATACCCTGCCGCCATATAAAATGCGCTTGAAGCACATCGCTTACCTTATCGGAATTGTGTTTCGTATCCAGTAAATCCCTGACCGCGCTCGTAAACGAAGTTATGCTGAATATTCCGACGACACCGAGAATTATTCCGATGGCGGCGATAAGCATGAACCCAACGGCAATTTTATTGCGCACAGACAGGTTTTTCATAGATGATACCTCCCAAAGTTAAACATGATTTTTTTCTATACCGGCGCCCGGCATGGCGGGGAAAGCCGCCCGGCCGTTCAGGTGTGAGGAACCGGTTTACCTCGGAACGCCGCGCGCGTCGCCGGATTCAAGGTTATCAGATGGCAGCGTATGCCATATATTCATAATACCATACCTTGTCCCGCTTCGCAAGTCTTGGTTTTGAGGGAGGAGAATTGCCCCAAAAAAGCCTTGCTTGCGAGATAACGTTGTGATACACTTTACCGGGCTTAACTGCAATCCGCTTGAAAGGGTAAAGCTATGATCAAAATGAACGGCATTGTCAAGCGTTTCGGAGAGCAGACGGTACTGTCCGACGTAACGTTTGAGGTAAAAGAACGGGAAATATTCGGACTGCTCGGCCCGTCCGGCGCGGGCAAGACGACAATCATCAACATACTGACAAACCAGCTCGACGCGGACGGCGGCAATCACGGCATCGGCGTGACGCCCTTTGAAACCGGGCTGATGCTGGATGAGGACGGGCTGTATGTCCGGCTGAACTGCCTTGAGAACTTAAATGTGTTCGCGGATATTTATGGGATCTCCCGCGAAAAATCGATAGAGGCGCTGAAGAGCGTCGGGCTTGAGGACGCGGCTAAAAAAACCGTTGATAAGCTGTCAAAGGGGATGCGGCAGCGGCTGGCGCTGGCCAGGGCGATTCTGCACAAGCCAAAGGTGCTGTTCCTCGACGAGCCGACCAGCGGCCTTGACCCCGGGACGGCGCGGGGTATACATAGGCTGATACAGGGCCTCCGTGAAAACGGCGCGACCATATTCCTGACCACGCACAACATGGATGAAGCGGTTAAGCTCTGTGACCATGTGGCCCTTCTGCACAAAGGAAAAATCGTTGAACAGGGCGTGCCGACGGAGGTTTGCGAGCGGCATAACGCCATCAAGACCGTACCTGACTTAGAAGCGGTCTTTATCAAACTGACGGGGGTGGAGCTGGAATGAGGAGCGCAAAAACGATTTTTATCAAGCAGGCGATTGATATGTTCAGAAATCCAATGGTGCTGGTTATGTTCGTAATCTTCCCCGTCGTGGCTTTGATCATGACGGAGTTAGTCGCTAAATCCAACGACGATATACCGAACAACATGTTCGTCACCATGATGGCGGCGATATTCGCGGGAATGGGCCTTATCACGTCGATGGCGGGCATTATAGCGGAGGACATAGAGCGCAAAAGCCTTCGATTTCTCGTGATGGCAGGGGTCAAGCCGCACGAATATCTGCTTGGTACGGGCGGTTTTATCTTGCTGGCGGGTACGGTTACGTCGGTTATATTTGCCCTGATAGGCGACTTTACGGCTGTAGAATTCATTAAATTCTTAGCTGTTATGATAACAGGCGCCGCCGCCTCGATAATCCTCGGCGCGGCTATCGGTATGCTGTCCAAAAATCAGCAGTCGGCAACCTCGCTGGGTATGCCTGCCGCGATAATCCTCGGATTTACGCCCATGATCGCCGGTTTCAACCAAACGGTCGAAAAGGCGGCGAGCATACTTTACACACAGCAGCTAAACGTTATCGTCAATGATTTTTCCGCGAATTTTGCAAAGGCGCTGGCGGTTATCGGAGTGAACATCGCCGTATTAGTGGTGCTGTTTGTGCTGGCGTACAAGAAAAAAGGCTTGAGCGGATAAGCTCTTTTCCGGGCCGCGAGACCGCGTTTATGGCTTGAGCGTGAAACGGCCGGGGGCCTTTTGGGGCGCCCGGCCAATGTTCTTTTCCGGTGCGGGAAGGGGGGGTGTTCCCTTAGCATCGCCCTTTCAGATATTCGCGCAGCTTCTCTATCACCTTTTCGATGTCAAGGGGCTTGCCGAGATGGTCGTCCATACCCGCCGCGAGACACGCCTCAACGTCGTCCTTAAAGACGTTCGCGGTCATGGCTATGATTGGCAGCTCGGCGTTTCGCGCGTCGGAGCGTATGCGCCGCGCCGACTCAAGCCCATCCATTATGGGCATTTGCACGTCCATAAACACAATGTCGTATTTATTCGCCGCTATCATATCCAAGGCCTCTTTGCCGTTTTCCGCACATTCGATTATAAGCCCGGTATCCCCCAGAAGCGCAATAAGTATCTCCCGGTTGATTTCAATATCCTCGGCAAGCAGCATCCTTTTGCCGGTAAACTCGCCGTCTGTTTCCACAGCGCCATCTGCGGCGGGATGGCTGTAATTATCATTGCTTCCGCCGCGCCGCGCCTTGATGATGAAGATAAATTTCGCGCCCTTGCCGAGTTCCGACTCCATCCAAATCCTGCCGCCCATAAGCTCGATGATATTTTTGGATATAACAAGCCCCAGACCTGTTCCGCCGTATTTGCGGCTGGTTCCGCTCTCGGCCTGTTCAAACATTCCAAACAGCCTTTCGTGCTGTTCGGGCGCGATGCCTATCCCGTTATCAGTCACCTCTACACGCAGCTCGCAGTCGCCGTCCGTTTCACTTAGTAAAAACGCGTCAAGCCGTATTATGCCGCCTTCCGGGGTGAATTTTACGGCGTTGGATATCAAATTCGCTATTACCTGCGCCAAACGCTGGTCGTCTCCGATCAGGAGGCTCGGTATATTGCCGTCGATGTTCATAGAAAACTGCTGCCGTTTTTCTTGCACACGGAAAATAATGACCGTACTCACTCTTTGCAGCATTCTTTCAAAATTGAACTCAACAGGCGTTAGCTCCAGCTTGTTCGCCTCGATTTTAGCCATGTCTAAAACGTCGTTTATCACGCCGAGAAGATGTGACGACGCGTCCCCGATCTTGTCTAAGGCATAATTTTTACCGTCTACGCCGTCCGCCTTCTTACCTATGGCGGTCATACCGATGATAGCGTTCATGGGCGTCCGCATCTCATGGCTCATCGAGGACAGGAAGTCGCCCTTGGCCTTGCTTGCGGCCTCCGCCTGTTCAAGCGCCGATTCCAACTGGGCGGACGTGTTGCGGATATTCAAAACCATCTCATTGCGAAACAGAGCGCTGGTAAACAACATGCTCCCGGAACGCAGAAGCGATACTTCCTCTTCGTTGAATACCCGCTCCCGATGGCAGTCGTCGAAACCGACCAGCCCCCAAAAACAGTCGTTTAGAATTACCGGCAGCACCAAAACGGAACGGACGCCCTGCGCGGATAACTGCTTCTGCTCCCGCTCCGACAGCTTGCTCACAAAATTATTGATACATTCTCCCTTTGACAGCGTTTCCTCCCATCCGGGCAGTCTTTCGCCATACGCTACGGTGATTGTGCCTTCCTTGCCCCGCTGCGGCTCCGCGCCTTCCGACCACTCATGCAACTGGGTGCAGTGAAGCTTCCCGTCGGTCGTGTGGTTCTTCCATATACGCACACGGTCAATCGACACGGCTTCGGCCAGCACCTGCATACTTTTGTATAGGGCGTTCTCAAAAGAGTCTATATCCGCGTTTAGCAGAAAAGCGCCCGCATGGTTTACGGCCAGCAGCAAATTATCCTTATATTCGATATCCTTCATCATCTTTATATGCTCGCGCAAATCGCGCGTATACCCGGCCACACCGTACCCGTCCTCAATGTTAACCCGGACAAGGGTGATTTCCGCGGGCATAACCGTGCCGTCGAGCATCCTGTATGTCCAGTTAAAAAAGCAGTCGCCGTGTTCAAACGCTTTTTTGAGGCAGGCGACTATCTTTTCATCGGAGCGTGTGCCGTCGGGCTGGTATTCGGGATACAGCTCGAAATATCTCTCCAGAAAATCCCGCTTGCCCTTGAAGCCGAAAAGCTTGACGGCCGCTTCGTTGCAGTCTATCTTATTGAAGCTGCTGTCCCATAACTGGCAGCAAAGAGGCGTCTTGTCGAGCAGAATCTGTGTGCGTTCGTTCGCTTTGCCTATCTCGCGTTCCATTTCGTCGCGTATAACGGCGTTCACGCACAAAAACGCGGACGCGCGCATTATATCGGCGCTGTCGTCGTCGAAGTAGCGCTCATTGCGGCGATCCTCATAAATCGCGAAACCCCACAAGGCACGCTCAAAAAACAGCGGCACAACAAACGCCGATATTATGCCGGCCGCCGCCAAACTGGCCGCCTCTCTGCCCAGCATAAACTTGGAGGGGCCGTTTATCACATTGCCGCCTTTTAATATATGCTCCCAATTTGGCGCGAATTCCGCATATGTAATGTCGGCGTAGAACGCGTTTGGCTCCGTTGTGCCGCCGTCTATCCTGTCCCATTTGAAAATCTGTGACGTATGCAGCCCGTCCGGCGCCTTAAAATTGCGGAAAAGGGAGAAACGGTCGATATCAAACAGATCGACAATCTGCCTGATGCCCGCCGACATCATCTCCTCAAAGGTCTCCTTGTTGGGTGAAAGGAACATTATGGCCGTCCGGTTCAATGTGTCTAACATAGTCCCGCGGTATTCCAAAGCCCTCTGCGCCTGCTTTATATCGGTCAGGTCATAGCTGTATTGTATATGGACTTTTTTACCGCCGGGCCAGTCAACATATCTGTCGATATTCCGGTAGTACCGGCCAGTCAGGGTGTTGCGCTCCTCCCATATGTGCGCCTTGTCCGGTTCCTTGTCAAGCTGATGACAGGGGCACCAGACGCACCGGCTCTCCACGCCCACGTTGAACATTTTATAGCAGTGCCGGCCGGTCACGTCTCCCTCTATTCCGAAATGACGTTTCATGCACTCGCTTATATACAGTATTTCGTCCGTCTCGACATCCGTCACATAAATCATCGCGTCCGACTTATCCAAAACGCTTGTCATATTATCAAGCGCCGACTGAAGCTCTAAGCTCTGCTTCGCGATGACCCTTCCTTTTTTGGCGATGTTAACCGCCAAAACCGTTATGACCAAAAGAGCTGCCGAAAGCACGGCGATGAATACGCCTAAATAATGGGGCGCAATCGCTTTTAAGAAGTCATAGACGCGGCTTGCCCGGTCTGCGTCTATGGGGCCGGCGGATGTATAGGCCTTGCCGGACGGAGCTGTGCTTATCACAGCGGCAATAAGCGCCGATAACGCGGCTGTTCGTTTCCAAACCATGCTGACCTTCCTTTGCTTCCCATGTCTCATCTTTGCGCGCAGCGGTATGTCAAACCTTGATGTTTTCTATACCCTCTAAGATACTGCCTCTGGATTTGATGATGGTCTCTATCCGTTCCTTGCAGTCGCTGTTGCCGCTCATGGATACCATTTTGACCGCTACGGTCTTGCCCTCCGGGAACTGCTTCAGCGCGGAAAGGACGACGGGCGGCGGGTTATCCGCCCAAACGGGAGTCAGCAGTATAACGTGGTCATACGCCGTCCAGTCCACTTCCAGCGGCCTCATAGGCCAAGCTTTGCCGCGTATAACGGCAAGTATCCCTCCGATATAGGCTTTCAATTTCCCGGGACGGCGGACATCCTCTATCTCCGCGATGCCGGCCGATTCCTTTGCCGCGAGCTCTTGCGCTATGGATCTGGTTTTTCCGCTGTATGAGTAGAATAGTACCAGTGCTGCCATTATATTCCCTCCTGACATTGTTCACAGAAATAAATACTCCCGCCCATGTATGCCTCTTTCTTAACCGAACCGCCGCAAACCGGGCAAATTAACAGCTTGGTGTTCTTGCTCAGCTTTGTCTTGTATCCGCCGCTGCCGCCGAACAAATCACGCTCGGTATCGCGCCCGCCGCCCTCGACCATTTCCGCGAGAGTAGATTTCACGCTGTTAAATACTCCGCGCCGCTGTTCGTCTGACAAGGTGTTCATCTTTTTCTTGGGATGGATTTTCGCGTTGAGCAGTATATCCTGTAAGACACCGTTGCCCAGTCCGGGTATGCGCTGTTCGGTTGCGAGGAACGCTTTCGCGCTCATCTTCAAGCTCTTTTCGTTAAACAGGGTAAGGAAATATTCGTAATCAAACCGGACGG
>Ga0099364_10015212_pt1 | contig 10162 bp, 9 predicted proteins | sample TergutTh196P3_FD_73070 | JGI IMG/M metagenome (GOLD analysis project Ga0099364, IMG submission 73070) | Microcerotermes parvus P3 segment gut microbial communities from Pointe-Noire, Republic of the Congo - Th196 P3 | ecosystem: Host-associated > Arthropoda: Insects > Digestive system > Gut ...
GACGTTACTGACCGACTGAAAGAAACGGAAAGTTACCTCGAGCGCTTGACCAAGAAATTGGTTGACGCAGGAACGAAGCAATCCGAGGAGACCTTCGAAGGCCAAAAAATGAACGTTTTCACGTTCCCGGAACGCAAAGAAGCGGTCCGAGTGCCCCCTCCCCGAACGAGACCCCGTGGAACGGTGAGGCCGCCAGAGAATCAATCTCAATCTTCGCTCCAACGGAAGGCATATTACGTCGTTCACAAAGACCATTTGGTCGTATCAGACCAGCCACATTTGCTAAAACTCGTTTGCGACAGGATGGAGTCTCCTGGTACGGATTCGCTTTCCAGCGTTTCGGATTATCAAGTCGTAAAAAATCGTTGTGACGACGACTTGCCGCCAGACTCGCCGGTGCTGATCCGTTGGTACATCGAGCCGCTCAATTATGGGGAGTCGGTTCGTTCGTTGCTTCGAGGCCCGGCGGCTGACAGACGCAGGAGTAAGCCATCGGTTTTCGCCATCCTGAAAGAGCAAGGATTCGACGCCATTCGGGGAATCGGTGGCGTGGTCGGAATTAAGAGCGAAGACAAAGAAGTCGTTCATCGAACCTTCATCTACGCAAAAAAACCGTTTCGCCTTGCCATGCAGATGTTGGCCATTCCGAACGGAAGCAATTTCGAGCCACCGGATTGGATGTCGGCGGACATTGCCCGATGTACACAATTTTACCTCGATCCGATTGTGATATTCGACAACATCGGCCCCCTCTTCGATGCCTGGATCGATCAACCTGGCGTTTGGGAGGACGTTATTCGAGGACTCAAGGAAGTGGAAAACGGTCCGCAAATAGACATTCGTAATGAATTGCTCGTCCATCTCGGTCAACGAGCAGTGGGAATGTCACAATACAAGCAACCCATCACAACAACCAGCGAAAGCATTGTGTTTGCCATCGAGTTGAAACCAAACAAGGACCAAGAGGTTGCCAAGGCTCTCGAAAAACTCTTCATCAAGGACAGCGATATGGAGAGGAAAGAGTACAAATCCCATATCCTTTGGGTGCGTATTCCGCCGGATGACGACATCGAACCGTTTGCGCCGCCGACCGGGCCACCAATCGGTGGAAAACAAACGGTGTCACCACAACAGCGGCGTGTACTCAACAATGCCGCCGCTGACGAACAACCCCCGTTGTTTCCCAATGGGGCATTCATGGCCGCCGAAGGTTACTTTTTTATCGGAACCAACGACGAATGTATCATTGAAATCCTCGACCGCTTTGATACCAATGTCCGCACGATCAAAGATGAAAAGGAATTCAAGGATGTCGAACTCGTGTTCTCGGACTTCGGAATCACGGACAAACCTCATTTCCTACAATTCTTTGCCCGAACGGACGAAACGCTCCGACCAACTTACGAAATGATCCGTCAGGGAAAACTGTCGCAATCGCAGGCGGTTTTCGCCAAGGGAATCAATGCCCTCTTCGGTTCAGCCGACGAGGCAGACCCCGCCCGCTCCCAAACTTTTGACGGGAACAAATTGCCGGAATTCGATAAAATCCGACATCACTTCGGTCCCACAGGCTTTTACGGAGTCTCCGAGGACGACGGATTCTTCTTCAAAGGATTCCTGCTCGAAAAGAAAGGGGAGGAAACGGAAGAAAAGCCGGAGGAGATGACAAAGGAACCAGTAAAGGAAGAATAAAGATGGTAGGCTTGTTTCATAACCCTGTCATTCCCGCGTAGGCGGGAATCTAGAAGAAGGGGTAGAACCTCCTCCCTCTAGGCCCCCGCCTGCGCGGGGGTGACGAAGGTATTTTGTTGACGTAGGTATCTCATTTTCCATGCCAACGATTGCGATTCTCGGTGCGACGGGTTACACGGCTCTTGAGTTAATCAAGATTCTGTTGCGCCATTCCTGCGCCGAAATCACGGCGTTGACCAGTCGGGAGGAAACCAAACCGGTCGATGCCGTTCATCCCGCGCTGACCGGTCATCTTGCGTTGCCGCTGGAAAACCTTACGCCGTCTCAGGTTGCAAGTCGAGCCGAGTGCGTGTTCAGTTGCCTGCCGCACTGTGCGTCGGCACAGGTCATCCCGGAATTGCTGCGCTGCGGAGCCAAGGTCATTGATTTCAGTGCCGATTACCGTTTGCACTCCGCCGAAGTTTTCAAGACTTGGTACGGCGAAGAGCATCCCGATCCGCAGCGGCTCGGCAAAGTTCCTTACGGATTGCCGGAATTGTTCCGAAAAGAGATCGCCGGACAATCGCTCATTGCGAACCCGGGTTGCTACACGACCTGCGCAATCCTTCCGCTGGCACCGCTGGTACGAAACGGTATGATTGAACCGACCGATGTCATTGTCGATGCCAAGAGTGGTGTGTCCGGCGGCGGACGGAAACCGAAACTCGGATTCCACTATCCGGAGTGCAATGAAAGCCTTTCGGCTTACGGTGTCGGAACGCATCGGCACACGCCGGAAATCGAATTGTACACCGGAGCGAAGATCATTTTCACGCCACACCTCGTTCCAATGGATCGGGGCATTTTGACAACGACGTATTCGAAACCGAAATCCGCCGTCACCCAAGGCGACGTGTTGGAACTGCTCTGGGAAACCTACCGAAACGAACCGTTCGTTCGGATCGTCGATCATCTTCCGACAACGAAGGACGTTTCCGGGACGAATAACGTACACATTACGGCACGAATCGTCAGCGGACGCATTCTGACGATTTCCGTCTTGGACAATCTCATCAAGGGAGCGTCCGGTGCCGCCGTACAGAATTTTAACCTGCTTTACAGACATCCCGAAACACTGGGCCTTGTTTGAACCATTCAAGTATCTGTTCCCCTTCTTCGAGGAAAGGAACAGCGGATGGGAGTCCAAACCGGTTTTTAATACGATTTCAAGCATATTTTTGCGGGCATTGCCTTAAGTTCCACCCTTGAGTCGTCGCGTTCTCAAAATAATTCAATTGCAGAGAATTGAGTTATCTCGCGTCGGCTTGTAGAATTGTCCCCTTGTGCTTCCCGTTATTATATTGTCTTGTTTTCGGCAATGACGTTTCTCGTTCCACTTGCCGGTTGGTTGGCGGCCCTTGCGGTACCAATCATCCTGTTTTACATCCTGAAAGTCCGATTGCGACGGCAGCCGGTCTCGACGACGATGTTCTGGCAGCGAGTCTTCGACGAGCGGCGAACCCGGTCGCTCTGGCGGCGTCTGCGACATCTGCTGTCGTTGCTCGTCAACCTGCTCTTCCTGCTGTTGCTCGTTGCCGCCGTGATGAATCCGGTGCTGACGTCACAGCTCGAAACGGCGAAGACCGTGATCGTTCTCGATAATTCCTTGAGTATGAACGCCATCGATCTGGCGGGAGGAAAAACAAGCCGATTCGGCGCCGCAAAGTCGGAAATCCGCCGTTTCCTTTCGTCCATTCGGCACGGGCACCAAGTCGCCCTGCTCACGGCAGGCGGCGAACCTCGCGTCGTCGTCGGATTCACGGAACACCTTGGAACCCTGCGGGAAAAACTCGATTCCATCGAACCGGGCACTGAATCGACCCGACTGGCGGACGCCGTGAAACTCGCAAGGAATATTACGAGTCAGAATTCTGATACGAAAATCTGCGTCTATACCGATGGCTGTTCGTCGGAAGTTGAACCGCTACGGCAAGACAACGACGTTCGCTTTTTCCCCATTGGTCGGCCTTTGGAGAACACGGCGATCGTCAAGTTCCAGCCGCGACGTTCCCTCGGCGATGCGCTCGGTTACGAAATTCTCGTCGAAGTCGTTCATTTCGGCGCAAAAACAGTCGAGTGCCGTCTCGAAGTTGATTTGGACGACGCCCCGGTCGATGTGATTCCACTGACCCTGGAACCGAACGCGCCGCAAACGCTGATCGTGCAGGGGCTTACCGAAAAGGGGGGAACGCTCACTGGCCGATTGAACGTCCACGACGCTTTGCCCGCCGACAACACGGCATCCGCTCCGCTGGCCGAACGTAAGGTCCAAAACATTCTGTTCCACGGCGATGAGGATTTTTTCCTCGGCAACGTGCTGCAATCGCAACCGAACGTTAGCTTGCGAGTCGTCGACGAACTGCCGGAAACGCTGCCCGCCGATTCCGTCCTTGTCGTCCACCGGACGCTGCCCGAAACGTTGCCGAAGGGGAATGTCCTCGTGATTGATCCGCGAAACAACGGCAATCTCCTGCGTGTCGGCGACCATCTGGAGGTCCCGATTGTCGCCAAACAGGAGAACGACCAACCGTTGCTCCGATTCGTACATTTAACCAATGTGTTTTTTCCCGGTGCGAAGGTGCTGATGCCGTCGGCCATCGAATCGGAGGAATACCAATTCGTAACACTGATCGAAACACCGGAAGGCGATCCGCTGTACGCTCAAATCACGACGCCGGAAAATCGGGTACTCGTTTTGAGTACGGAACTTTCTCGCGGCGAATTGGCTCTTCGCACGGCGTTTCCGATTATGATTGCGAACGCCCTGACCCTTTTTCGTGACGGCGGCGGCGAACTACAACCGGCAACGCTGCTCGGCGATATGGCGGAGAGCGATTTATTTTCCGTAACTGACGATTTTTATCGGTTGCGCAACGATTCGTTCCGGCACGGAGCCGCCAGCCGTCCGCCGTGGTTTTGGCTGGCAGTTGCGGCAATGTTTCTTTCCGTTACGGAATGGTGGGCCTTTCAACGTCGCTGGCTCGATTGAGCCGCCGTTCGTCTATTTTTGTGGGGTCATCAGCAGAAAATGGCGATTTAGCAATTGAATCTGCGTTTCGAGAGCCTTGGTGGTTTCGCGCATTTCACCGAGTTCCGCGCGGAGGCCATCGATGGTTTGTTTGAGTTCCGCAAGCTCTTTCGACGGCCTCGGTGCCCACGGTGAGTCTGCCCAGGCTTGGTCTTGATCGTGGGCAGTCGGAATCCTTGGTGCCGGAGCAGGAACTCCCGGCATCGGAGTGTAAGGCGGTACTTCGGACATTCCGGGGACAAAGCCGCCCATCATGCCGCTCGGTAGGGAATTGCGCGGAACGGTCGACACGGGATCACCGGCGTCGCCGAATGTCAGTATCGGACGCGGAACGGGAGGCGTTGTGGACGGTTGCGATAATCCGCCAGGAACCAATGTTGGATCGGTCCCCGGTGGAATTGCCGGAACTCGCGGCATCCCGGCTTGAGGACGGTAGGACGCAGGGGGTAGAGGGGAGGTGTCTACCACGTCGTCTTGGGGAGAAATACCCTGTTCTTTTAATTGGGCGTTGATGTCTTGCAACTGGGTGAGGATGTCCGCCTGCATATCCGTCAGAGTTTTCCGGAGCGGGACCTCACTGGGATCAATGAACTGGAGTTGTCGCTGAATCTGCTGGAGTTCGCGCGTCATTTGATCGCGTAATCGCAGCATCATGGGCGGGCTCATTCCGCCCATCGGCGAAGTGACCGTCGGCACTCGCGGTCCAACGGGCGGTTGCGGCGGAACAGACTCCGATTCCTGGGCAACAGCAAACGAACAGAGACAAAGAAACGCAAAAAGAACAATCGTTTTCATGTTTTTCAAAAAAAGATAGGATGCAGCAGCGTACTGTCGCACAGTATACGGGTTATTCAGGAAACATTCAAGTCGAAAAAATGAGGAGAAGAAGCGAAAGACGGCGGACTGTGTCATGTTAACGGCTACTCCGTGCACCAGAGTCAGGAAGCGGAGAAGCGGCTTTTTTTCCAAGGCACTCTTGACGACACCCCTTCGTTTCCGTTATACTGTCCGACTCGGATGGTTTTGTCCGAAAGAAATCTTTGACATCGAACCCTTGAAAAACAGTTATGGACCGTGAACGTCGGCATCAATTGGCGCAGAATGAGTTGAGGAACTGGCTCTACACGCAGTACGAAGACGTAATCAAGCCGAATGGTCAGCTAATCGGCTGGCTTTTTGTCGCCTTTCTTGTATTGGTGTGCGGCTTTTTCCTGACTCGATCACTCTTGCAAGCGAACTATTCCAAGTCTTGGCAACAGTATTTCACGGCACTCTATTCCGATGATCCGGAGGCGAGTTTTCAAGCGTTGGTCGAGGACCGTTCTAGCGCAAAGGGGTCGGCAGCGGCGCAGATCCGTTTAACCTACGCTCAAATCCTTTCGAGTGGTGCCGAGGTGTTGCTTGCCACGGACAAGACCAAGGCCGTGGAGCAATGGGAAAAATCGGCCCAAATGTTCCAAGCGGCACTGGATTTAGCCGACAATGACGGCATCCGCCAGCGGGCCGTTTACGGTAGTGCCGTTACTTACGAAACCTTAGCCGCCCATCGGATCGGCAACAATGATCTTGCCGAATCGGAAAAAAAGTATAAAGAACTTGTCGACCGTTGGCCGGACAGCCTGTACGGGCAGTGGGCCTCAAAACGACTCGTCCAATTGGCCAAGTCAGAAACGCGGGCCTTCTACGATTTTATCGCAGTTGCCGTTCCGGCAACACAGGCGGCTGATCACCGCATCGTCGACATCGACAGAACGGATTTCTTCTTCGACGGGCCAGGCGATTTTGACCCGCTCAAGATTCTCGATTCCATCACCCCTTCCCAACCACTCGACACACCGTTGGAAAACACCGAAGACAATCAGGATATTGGAATTCCGTCGGAGTGAAGTCCGGAGTATCGACTAAAAGAGGTTTGCATGAAGAGGCCCAAGCGAGAGGACATTCCGCCCGGTGACATGCCGTGTACCTATTGTCCGGGCAAGTGTTGCCGATATTTTGCGCTACCGCTTGATACGCCGGAATCCCATCGGGAATACGACTTCATTCGCTGGTTCCTGTTACACGAAAAGGCGACCGTATTCGTCGACGAGGGTACGTGGTATCTCCTCGTCTATTCGAAGTGTAATCACCTCGACGACGCAACAAATCTTTGTGGAATCTACGAAAAGCGACCGAAAATCTGCCGCGATTACAGTTCGGCGAAGTGTGAATATGAAGACCATTACGTCTATGATCAGTATTTTGAACTGCCGGAACAAATCGAAGAGTACGCCGATGCCGTCCTCGGTCCGCGAGGCGGACAGGGAACGCGGACAAAAAAAGTCTGAGCGACGATGTTAGCACCTGTAGACATCGTTGCGAACAAAGTGACCGTTCACGCTTTCGCTTGTGTGATAACAGACCGGTCCGTTTTGTCGTCGCCTTTCCCCTTTTTTCATTATGGAAGCCGTTCCTGCTCCGTTTTGGTTCGTTCAGTTTTTCAAAGTCGTCGGATTCGTTCTCCATACGATTCCAATGGGCGTTTGGTTCGCCGGACTGCCCGTCGTGATCCTTTGCGCTCTCTGGAACGGCGAACATTCCCGGTTTTACGCCCGGCGAATGTCCACGCAACTGCCCGTGATGATGGCTCTCGGTATTAACTTCGCCATCGTGCCGCTCCTGTTTCTGCAAACAACCTACTACAAAGCGTTTTATACCGCCACGATCCTCACCGCTTGGTACTGGCTCGCCGTCATTCCGATTCTCATCGTCGGATACTATTCGCTCTACATCGCCGCATACAGCGGCGAACGCCGAGGTCGAATGATCCTGTTCAGTATCCTTGCATCGGTCTGCCTCGTCTGTATCGGTCTATTGATTACCAATGGATTGACATTGATGGTGTGTAGCGGCTTTTGGCCTGAAATGGCTGCCAAAACAAGTTACTACGGAGCAGTATTGGGAACGGCAAACTGTCTGCAATATCCTGAACTTTCTTCGGTCCTTTGGATGCGGCTTGTTACGATGTTCGGACTCGGCTTACTCACCGCCGGTGTTTGGGCAACGTTCGACGCTCATTTCCTGAAACCTAAAAATGCGCCGGAAACCTATCGGCAGTGGGCAACGACGTTGGCATTGGCGATGGCTTTTATCGGAGCAGTAATCCTGACGGGTATGGAGTGGTATCTTAAAACCGTAGGCGGTTCGGCAATTTACCCCTATTTTGGGTACGTCCTACTGATTGCCTATACCGTTTTTCTTGCTCTCCTGTTGGCAAAGATCAGTTCGGCGACGGTTGTCGGCATTGCAACGGCACTGCAATTTCTGACGCTTGCCGGTTTCGGCGTGATTCGTCAAATCGGTCAGAATAACGGTGTGGCAACGTTCGTCGATGTTTCGCAACTGCCTGAAGCGGTGCAGTGGACTCCGTTGATCGCCTTCCTTGTGTGTTTCCTGTTGGGCGTGGGCGTCATCGTTTGGATGGTCGCCCAATGCGTCAAGTGTGCGCCGCCAACAGAGCCGCAATCGTAAGATTGCGCAACAAAAACAAAGAGCCGGGAGCGGAGCCGGTACTCCAGCGCAGTCTCCGGATGGGAGTGTCTGTCAAGAGAAATAAAAAGTTTCACCTATAATTGAAACTCTTTAGCTTCGTCTTTCCCGAGAAAAAAACGTTATGCGGTCCCGTCCTTCGTATGTTCGAAAAATCCGGCCTTTTATCGATAAACCGGTCGTCAAAGTGCGGACCGGGATGTGTCGAGTCGGCAAATCCGGCCTCTTGGAATTGATTCAACAGGAACTTCTCGCCGCCGGAACAAACGAAAGCCGAATCGTTCACTTCGATTTGGAGTCGATGGAATATGCCGACCTCCAAAATGATACCGCTCTGTTCTACGACACGCTCCGAAAGCGGATCGGAAAGTGGAAAGTTGGATCGTCCAACTTTTTTTGTCCACTCCCATTTTCTGGCTCGGACTTGGGTTTTTCAGTGGTTCTTGGACAATCGCACCGAAAATGGACACACGACCACCTGAACGCTTGGAAAAAATTGCGTCTATCACCACTCCAAAAAAGTAAGAAAAAAAATTCCAAACAGCAATGGGCAATCTTGCGAGTTTTCAGTAGTTACACACCCTCGTGAGAAAATTCCTCTGAACCAGTTAAGTGGTTTTCCAAAATTCACATGACGTGTCATAACAATTTGATTATTTTTGTACCATTCATACTGCCAAAACTTGTATCTCAAACTGATCTCACTTCCATCAGTCGTCATTAACCATGTTTCACAGTCTGTTGTGAAGCAAAGTAGCTTTTTTCTTATTGAAGATAGATCGTCGGATATCCCAAGAAGGTTACTGCCTGATTTTTCATGTACTGCATGTAACCGATATCCCCAACAATTGCGGGAATGATTTCTAACAGCACATGCAAGATAATATGAATTTTCATGTGTCCATAAAACGCGATTATTGCCCAATTGGAAATCCAACGGAGAGTCATTTACATATAATCGACAAAACAAAAACAAAGGGTTCTGTAATTCAAGTGTTATGGGATAAGAATATGCATTAGGCCGGGTAACAGTGCCGTTCTCGCTGACGGTCTGAGCTGTTATCGTGCTTTGATCTTGGAGGAATATATTCATAAGAGGAAAGGTCTTGTGGGACGATGGCTCCGTTGCCAGCGCCGCCGATGTCCTCTCGGCGGCACCCGAATTCTACCCGAAAACGCCGAGAAAAACAAGAGGTGTTTCGTGAATTGGTGGTAAGTGAGCAAGCAACACGGCGAACTGGTCAAATCACCGTGTCCGTCGAACAGCGAGCCGTTGATCGTATTCGCCCATTACCGCACGTCCGCTTTCATCGAATGGCATCCGTTGCAGCGAGTAGGCGTTATAGGCAGTGTTTAATATGTCCGATTTGGAAGGAAAAAACGGCTGAAACGACGATGTTTCGACTCTGTTTCCTCTAGTTTCACGCAATGACCCACCAATTTCGAGACTTATTAAACACCGCTAGTCAAGCCGCAGAAAATGTGCTACAATAGTCGGAATGGGAGGAATGATGATGAGTCTTCGTAATCGAAAAAACAACCAAAACAGCAATGCGGTTTCCGTAACCGATCAGGAAATCGCAACGCTCAAGGCTTCGGGTATCTTTGCCGAAAAAGGGAAAACGCATTTTACCGTGCGATTCCTTGTCGTCGGTGGACATTTGACGGTGGAACAACTGAATGCCGTTGCAAGAATGGCAAAAAGATACGGCGACGGTTCCGTGCATTTGACCACACGACAAGGCATACAGATTCCTCACGTCCCCTACGCAAAATTGCCGCTGCTTCGGAAAGCCATTGAAAAGAGCGGATTACGATCTGCGCCGAGCGGACCTTGCGTCCGTGCCGTTGTTGCTTGCACAGGAACTTGGTGCA
>Ga0099364_10015213_pt1 | contig 10161 bp, 13 predicted proteins | sample TergutTh196P3_FD_73070 | JGI IMG/M metagenome (GOLD analysis project Ga0099364, IMG submission 73070) | Microcerotermes parvus P3 segment gut microbial communities from Pointe-Noire, Republic of the Congo - Th196 P3 | ecosystem: Host-associated > Arthropoda: Insects > Digestive system > Gut ...
GACTGCCCCAATTAACGAGCCGCGTTATCTTGCGTAAGATTTTTAACATAAAGCAAAGTGTATAATTGATAATGAAAAGCCGGGATACCATCTACTGCATCGCTATACCTTCTCACTTTTTCCATAAGTGTCGGATTTGGCACAGTTTTGAAATCTACTTCAAATTGTTCTTTCCTTGAATAGAAAAAACGAATGTCCTTCAAATCCTCCTTAATTTGTTCCATTGTCATTTGCGTTGTTGTTTTGTTGTTTTCCATAACAAAACCTCCTTTAATTTAAGGTAGGGATTTTAGCCCTCCGCCTAATAGCCAGGACAAAGGCAATTTGACGGGGTGTTTTTTTAAGAACTTTTGTAATTTTTTGACGGAAGAATGATAATGCTCCCGAATTGTATCTTTGTGCAGTCCCAGAAGCTCGCCTATCGCACGAAAAGACATTTTATTTACCGAATAGTTAAACAAGACAAAATACTGCCTTTCACTAAGACAGCCCAATACAACTTTTAACTCGCTAATAAGTTGTTCGCGATCTAATTCATTAAATATATCCTTGCTTTCATCTGGAATAGCGAATTCGCCAAGACTTTGATGGCGACGAGTTTCCTTGCGTTCATTAAGACAGTCACGATGGTCTAACTCGGAACATAACTCGTCAAAATCACAAAAACGCACCGTGCCGCTACTTGATTTCGCGGCACACATATTACGCTCCTATAGATTTATCTTTTGTTTTAACATTTTTATAAAATTGCAAAAAAGCGTCTTTGCGGATCATCACATAAACCCAATATTTTGGATTTCTTGACAAACCAAGACACTTGCGTTTCTCGATTAGGCTATCCCTCGTTAAGACACCGCCGGTATCACATTAGGAACTAAGACAGGTTTCATTTTTTTACACCCCCTTATTCGCTTGTGATATAAGTTAAACATATTTATCGTGTAGTGTAATAAATGATTTTGTTGACTGATGTCGAAATAAAGGGAAATGCTCTCCAAGAACTTTTTTCTTTTGGGACAAGTAATCGGCAAATAACCAGCCGTCAAGGGTTAAAAATATCACAGACATAAATGGGAGCTTTCTACAAGACGATTTTTTTAACACGGGAACCTTGACTGCTGGTTTTTTGCCGATTGCGTGAGAGTAAGAAAGAAAAAAGAGCAATCCAAAAACTACTCTCCCTACCCCCGAATTATGTTGGGGAATTTGTTGTCATTGACCATGCCCCTCGTATCTCGGTGTGAATTTATAATGCAATATCCCTTCGATAAGCGAAGTTGCCCAAGTGTTGCTCTCGGTCTTTATTTCGACATCAATACGACGCAAGTTTTCAAGCATCCATAGCTTGATTGTTTCTTGGTCTTTACCATAGACCGGCATTGTCTTATCTGCACATAATGATTTAGCAACTGTGCTTGGTGCATTGAAACGATAATGCTGCGAAGTCGCCCTTGCTCCAGATCCGTTATTTGCTTTGCCGATTTTGATGAACTCATTACCAAGCATGAAAATGTAAACCTTGGCATATCCGCTCTCAAGTTTCTTCGGCCACTTATGCGGACAACCCAAATCCTTAATTTGAAAATGCTCGCCATACTTCAATGGCTTTCCAAGTGTCGCCGACACAGATTCTATCATTTGCGCGATTTCAGTTATCATATTGCATCTTATCACTTTCGACTCGGTTTATCAAATTAAACCCAATATATTTCAAAGTTTTACTTGCAAAAACATATTCAATATGTTAAAATACCCTTGTAAATCAAGCGATTTCGTTGGTGCAATATTAAAGTTATGGCTCATACCATGTATAATGCCGCCCGTTTTTTCAAGCAGCCTTTTGTCGGTAATCCGCAAAATAAGCCCCTTGTCCTGTTCGCGCTTTTGGTATCGCGTCTTTATTATCTCAATGTCGTATTCTTCGATATTTTCCCCGTCAAGTGCCGCCAAAATCTTTGCCTTACCCGGTCTTACCGAATAGCGTGACCCAACTGGATACAGATTATTAATACAAAACTCCATAAATTTACTATCCTCGTTCAAACATCCGAACACGCCGCGAGCATTACTTGAAAGTACCGAACCTTGCACACCTCCGCTTGCCTTTTTCAATGTACTCTTAAGTTCCCCGATTTTACGGCCGCGACATTTATCAATCCCGATAACATTACAAAGATACACGTCGCCCGCACGGCAAATAACACTTGTACCCGTTTCATGGTCAATCAGCTTATGCCCAAGCGCCGCAAAATTGTTATTTAAAGGATTAATATATGTCAGCATACCTACCCCGTTTGTATCGTCTTTCAGCCACAAGCCCAAATCCTTGCCGTCCAAGTGTTTTTCAAGATCTTCAATGGATGTTATTGGCACGCCGTCCATTTTTGTAATAATATCTCCCCGTTTGTATCCGTCTCCGTCCTGTAACACAATCACACCGTTGGTTTTTGCACTGAATCCCATTGGCACTCCACCGGCCAGCACCTGATCAAAAGGTAAAACATCAACTTTGATACGCTTGACTTTGATAAAGCCGAAAAGTTTCAAGTCAATCCAAGCCTTACGTTCATCATCCACCGGCGCACTTTTGTCATACACACTCTTGATGAACTGATTTGGTGAAACACGCTGTTTGCGTGTAATTTCCTCTTGCGTAAGTTTAATATCGTCCGGCATCTGAAGACCTTGCGCGACCGGTACAATTACCAAATATGCCACAGCAATTGTCAGTACACCGCAAATAAGAACATTAAAAAAGAATCGTATAACTTCAAATGTTTGCCTGCTACCCACGCATTAGTATCTGCAATAACCCGTAAAGAATTCGCTAACGCACCGGCCGGGTGATTTAACCCTTAAAACTTGAAATGAAATCTGCACCGCCGACCATTCGGGTCAGTTCCTGCCGCGCTTGTGCTTCGTCAAGCTTGATTACATTTGTAATTGTCTTTCCGTTTATTTCTTCTTTTTTAATAAGAACATGGCGTTGGGCGCGTGACGCAATTTGTGCAAGGTGTGTAACGGCAATGACTTGGTGAAATTTGCAAATAGCCGCCATTTTCTCCGCAATCTTGTGCCCCATTGTTCCCGATATACCTGTGTCAATTTCGTCAAACACAAGCGTTCCCACTCCTTCCAAATTAGCGGTAACAGCTTTGAGCGCAAGCATGAAACGGCTCATCTCGCCGCCGCTGATAATATGAACAAGGGGCCGCAGGTTTTCGCCTGCGTTTGCGCTGAACAAAAATTCTACGCTGTCCACGGTGATATCGGTGCATTGGAACCGGGCCGATGGCATACCAAGATCCTTCAGATGGGGGGCAAGTTTGCCTTCCAAAGATTCTGCTGTTTGCCTGCGGATTTCTGTGAGCCTGTCTGCTGCATCTTTGACAACCTGTTGCTGCGCTTCAATGTCGCGCTTGATTTTTTCCATGTCTTCCTCACCGCGGGTCAGGAAATCAAGATTCCGGCGTGTCTCGTTCAGGAATGAAAAAATGTCTGCGATAGAATTGCCGTATTTCCGTTTTAGGATTTTGATTTCATCCAATCGGGCATCTACACGCTTGAACTCGTCTTCATCGAATTCCATGTTATCCAGATAATTTTGCATATCACTGCCTAAATCATCAAGGTCAATTTTTACAGATTTTACGTGTTCCAAAAACTTTTCAATCCGGCTGTCGATGTGACTTATTCCCGTAAGTGCACTTATCACACTGCCGATAACACTTTCAACTCCGCCGTCTCCATCAAATGCAGACACAGCCGAGCCCAGTCCTATTGCAATTTTTTCAAAGTTTTGCATACGCGATTTTTTCTCGGTCAAAGAAATATCTTCGTCATCTTTCAAGCCGGCACTTTCAATTTCGCAGATTTGATATTGATACATGTCAATGAGGCGCTTGCGTTCGGCATCGTCGCCGCCAAAAGCTTTAAGTTGTTTTTTAAGGCTTTGAAGCTGTTGGTGCTCGTCAAGATATGTGCGTTTTACGGTATGAACTTTTTGCCCGCCGAAACTGTCCAAAATGTTGACGTGATTTTTGGGCTTTAGCAATACTTCGGTTTCATGCTGACCGTGAATGTTTATAAGCACCGCGGCACTGTTGCGTAAAATCTCTGCCGTTACCGTAACACCGTTTATGCGGCAATCGCTCTTTCCGTCGGTTTTTAGCGTTCGGGACAAAATTACTGTGCTGTCATTAAAATCCACACCGCTGATTTCAGTGATTTTGCTACGCTCCGCTCCGGGCGCATTAAACACCGCGTCGACGCGCGCAAATGCCGCACCTTGTCTTATTACATTCTTGTTCAGGCGCTCGCCGAGAACAAAATTAAAACTCCCAATTATAATACTTTTACCTGCACCCGTTTCACCCGTAAGGACGTTTAAACCTTGTCCGAACTCAATTTCAACTTCGGGGATAAGTGCAATATTTTGAATGCGTAAACTTTGTAGCATTACTATAATGTAATACAAAAAGTGCACAAACACAAACCTAATTTTCACTTTTTTCATTCTGGGTTTGTGCAGGTATATTATCTTACTCATAAAACAAGTTTATCATGGAATTTTTAAATTATGACACGGGGACTGACATACCTTTTAGTAATTTGTAATTAACAATTCACCTTGATTACTTTTTCAATATATTCATCAAGTTCACGCACGAGTTCAAGCACCTGACCTTTCTTTTCATGCCCTTGGACAAGTAGTTCCTTTATAATCGGCGCAACCTGGGCGAATAAATCAGCGGCACGTAAAAAATCTTTTTCCGCTTCAATTTGCTTAATCACTTTTTCGACGTTTTCAGTTCTTTTATCCATTTTACCTCCGCACCTGCTACCCCGTCAGTATACATTATTTGTACTTCATCGCCAATCCTTAATTCGTCAAATTGCTTGTTTATTTTGGTGGTCAAGCTTATCGCCAACCGATTTTCAAATTCCTGCGCTTTTGCAAGCACCATACTTTTAAGCAACTCATACAGCGAAACCGTTTTTGAAATATGTGTCTCAATTTTCGATTTCATTATATAACAAAGCTGCCGCCACATACCTATTACTTGTTCACGTTGAGTCACCACTTCGGGTACACAAAGCTCCGCCGCCGCGCTTGGTGTCGGAGCACGCAAGTCGGCAACAAAATCTATAAGCGTCCAATCGTTTTCATGCCCTACTGCGGATACAACGGGAATCTTGGATGCGAAACACGCCCGTGCAACACGCTCGCTGTTGTATGCTGAAAGATCTTCTTTGCTTCCGCCGCCTCTCGCGACGATGATGACATCCACTCCTATACTGTTTAAGACCTCGATCCCGCACGCAATTTCCCGCTCGGCATCTGTACCTTGCACTGCGCACGGATATAATACAATGTCCACTTGCGGATTACGTCTGTGAGCCACACAGGTGATGTCGTGTATTACCGCACCCGTTTTGCTCGTTACCACACCGACACGCTTTACTTCCGATGGCAATGCCTTTTTTACGCCGGCATCAAACAGCCCTTCGGCTTTTAGTTTTTCTTGCAGTTGTTGAAACTTCAAAAACAACTGTCCGAATCCGAACGCCTCGCAACTGTGCACCACGAACGAGATTTTGCCCGCCTTGTGCCAATAGCTTACCGTACCACGCACAACAACTTGTTGACCGTTCTCGGCGGCTTTGATCCTGTCCGGATAAAAACTTACACAATTAATACAAGCACCTTCATCCTTCAGCGTAAAATAAACCTGATTGCCAACGTGTTTAAATCCATCTACATCACCCACGACCTCGACATTGTGAAGCAGTTCTTCCGCTTCAAAGACTTGTTTAATATAGTTGTTTAATTGAGAAACTGTAATTGCTTTATTTATCATTTAATACCGCCGCCAATATTCCGTTTACAAATGCGCCGCTTTTTTCGGTGCCGTACTTTTTTGCAATATCAACCGCTTCGTTTACGGCAACAACACCCGGTGTCCCGTCAAAGAATTTTATTTCCGCAATTCCCATTCGTATAGCCGCCAAATCCGTTTTAAATATGCGTTCAAACGCAAAACCTTTGCTGCGTTGTTTGATTATTTCATCAATCGCGTCCAGGTTATCAATGCATGCAACACAGAGTCCGCGAATATATTCAAGTTCGGGGCCGGCAGGACGCTGTTCCGAACCACAAATAATGTCCAACATATCGTCGTCGGGAGTTGAAAGCGAGAAAAGCAACCTGTACGTTACTTCACGAGACTGCTTTCTGCTCAACGCCATTTATCCTCACGTTTACATTTTTAATTTTGTCTTCAATAAGACCGGACACAACATTCATTACACTTTCTTGTACGCGATAGCTTACATCGGCTGCGGAATATCCAAACTCGATCCAAATCCAAACGTCAATTACTACCCCGTCGAAACCGAAATTAACACTTACACCCTGGCGCAATGTTTTGTTGAAGATTCTTCGGAACCGGAAACTCTCATTACACATGCGTGATACGCCAGCAACATCCTTCACGCCAAGGACAACCAAACTGTTAAGCAGCCCGCTGTGGAAATTAGTCCGTCCGACAACACGTTCGTTTTCAATATGTACAATGCTATCCATATATTTTATTATATCAGTTTTGTTCGTTTTCTACAAGCATTTCCGAGAATTCGTCACGCCTTTGTGCAATGAAAATTACAAGCGGAACACCCAAGATTAATGCCGTTACTCCGCCGATAGCACCAATTACTCCGGGAGCAAGACCTTTGTTATCTGCGGATTTTACCGGATTACAGGTTTTACAGTCTTTGTCGTACACTATGCCATAGCATTCTTCACAGTCCATCTCTTCGCAATGATGATGAATACTGGTATCAATGCTTGCATAAGTCGGCACAGTAAACCCAAGTACAAACGAGGTCACAGAAACACAAAGTGTAATAGCCGCCACGACCGCAACCGCAACCCACCTGGCGACAAGTGACAATGTTTCCATATGTGATTCTTTCATGCTGTAATCATACCACATTGTGAAAGAAATTGCAAATTAATTGTCGATATTGGAAGCTTGCCATGCAAGAATCGGCAGACCGTCTTCAACCGCAACCCATACCGGAGTTTCAAGACCGGCATTCAGAATATCTATTAATGCATCACCATGCATTTCGGTTATGTCGGTATATTTTGTTGCACCATCGTCGGATGAAACTGTGCCACTACGCCCAATTGCGTATGTTGTGTCACCATCATCATGGTGCAACCAATGACAATTTGTCACAGTGACTACGTAAAAACCTCCGGCAACAATACCGCCAAGGGTAGAGCCGAGGGTACTTCCTGCGTCAATCCTGCCTGCAGCATAACTGTTTTCAATTGTTGTATTATCATAGTAGTATCCGATTAATCCGCCTGCATTTCTCGCTGAAACATCCAAATTAGCAACATCAACATCAACATTAATATCAACAAGCGAATATGAATTCTGTATCGTAAATGCGCGATCATAGTATCCGGCAAAACCGTACTGATTCCCATAAGCAGTTCCGACTAAACCACCTGCTGTTATATAATGGCTTGTATTCGCAATTATCGATCCTGTTGCATAACAATTTTTAATGATTAAATTGCTGTAATTGTAATTGGCTTGTCCAATAAGACCACCAACACTTGGCCCATCATCAGAATTGAAATTATTCTCTATACTTATGTCCACGTTTGCACTGCAATCGGTAATTTGCCTTGGTGTTAATTTGGCACTTGTATCGCTTGCATGCCCGATAAGTCCGCCAAGCCAAGTTATATTATTTATGCTTGTAATATTACCGGATACTGATACATTCTCGATATTACCGTGACTTGAACCGGCAAGAATCCCGACATGATTGACATATCCAACAGCGTATCCATTGGATTCGATCACATGAGGCCGGGTATCGCTAATAAGTGCATCTTCAATAACAAGGTTACTTATAGAAGCACCTTGGTCAACCTGACCGAATAACCCGAAATGTCGACTTGTTATTCCATATTCCCCTTCGGTTGAGTTATCAATGTTAATAAACATATTTGATATTTTATAGCCACGGCCATTTAAATTGCCGTAAAAAGAATAAACATTGTAAATCGGTTTATATTCCTCGGCTCCAAAATCAATATCATTAATTAATTCATAATACGCCCGTTGGTACACATATGCAGATAAACCGATATTTTCAAATTGCTCGCGGGTAGATATTTTGTAAGGGTTTTCAACCGTGCCAAGGCCGCTGACGAAATGTGTTGTGTTGCCTTCAACAACGCTGAACTGTGCCGTCACCGAAATTTTGGCCGTTACGTTCGTTTCTTTGCGTGTAGCCGTTAAAACTCCGTCACTCCATTGGTCAAAAGCATAACCGGCATTGGCTTGTGCAGTTACCGCAGTTCCATTTTTACCGCTCTTAACCTTTTGATTGGCTTTGCCCGTTATTGTTCCGCCGGTACCTGCGGAATACGTTATTTTATACGTAGGCACCGAATCGCCGCTTAATACGACACCAAGTGTTATTCCGGTAGCCAAAACCATAGCCGCGACAATACCGGAAATGATAATTACCACATTTCTCTTTAGCATGCTTATAGCATATACAATTAATTCCGAATTAACAAACGATTTCACATCACCCTGCAAATTAACGCCGCAAAGACCGCAACCAAAAGCGTACAAAACAATGCAACAGGTATTGCGTATCCAAGTTTCTTTATATTGGTCTTTGAAAAATAAACAGCACTTATATAGAAGACAGTTTCACTACTGCCCGCGACAACGCTTGCCACCCTTGTGATATAACTGTCTGTCCCATGTATTCGCACAATTTCTTCGAACAATGCTATGCTTCCGCTGCCTGAAAAGGGCTTTAATATAATGAAGGCGGTCAACTCCTGGGGTATACCAAGAAGTTTAAAAAACGGGCTGAGCAACATCACAAGAAAATCCAACGCACCGCTCTTTGCAAGCAATTGAATGGCTATTAAAATTGTACAGATAAAGGGCAAAATCTCGATGGAGAGCTTACAGGCGCCTTTAGCACCGTCCACAAAAGATTTGTACGTGTTGACACGCTTTGCGAACGCATAAATAAACACACAAAGTATAAGAACGGGAATAATATATGTGCTCAAGCGTCACCCCGTTTTGTCGCACCGAATATCTTCACCAACAGCACTCCAATGAGTGTCGTCACAGTCGAGACAATAAACGTCGGAAGAATAATCCCGCTTGCATTTGTCGCACCATGACGTTCCAGAATCCCTATAACCGTCGTCGGCAATATCTGCATACTTGTTGCGCTTAGAATAAACAGCATTATCATACTTGTGCTCGCACGCGAAAAATCCCCCGTCCCCTGTAATCTTCTTTCCTTGTCCATCAACTCGATTGCCGTTATGCCGGCAGGCGTTGCCGCTGCCCCTGCCCCTATCATATTTGCGCTTATGTTTACCGCGATAAGGTTGTTGACCTCTTTGCTCTGTTTTCCGAAAAGCCATCTTATTATGGGAGCCATAGCTTTGGCTAAAGCATCAATAAGACCCGCATCAATTGCAACCTGGACTATGCCCATCCACACGACATAGATGGCAATTAATGTAAGTGTCAACTGGACACCGCTTGTGCTTGCGGAAAGCGCAACAGAGAGAACGCTGCCCGGATCGGTAAAAAGCATCCACCCAAGACTTGCAACAATCATAAGAAAAAACAATATCGCCACTTACCATAGATATGAAAATCGGGATATTACTTTGTCGCCTTTAATTTGTCTTCTTTATAAATTTCCGGCATTACTTTACGCGCAAAACCGCCGGGTTGATAAATCCAAGTGTCTGATTTTTTCTTTTTCCTGCCGGGAATCATATGCACGCCTATACCAGCAACAACAAGCCCACCTCCCAATGTTTTAAGTTTCGATATATGTTGCTTAAGGTATTCGCTGTCGTTTTTGAATTCATCCGGGAATAAACTTGTGTCCCACACGCCTTCCGTACCGCCTGGGTAGAAATTAATTTTACCGATAGAATTAACAAACTTTTTCGTCTCGTCAATAAAACCACGGAATTCTTTGTACTCTTCGCTGTCGGGACTTTTTACCGGTTCGTCAGGAACAATCTCGGGAGCCGGTTTTTCTTCTTGTTCTTCGCTACCGCGCTCTAATACATTCCTT
>Ga0099364_10015214_pt1 | contig 10161 bp, 7 predicted proteins | sample TergutTh196P3_FD_73070 | JGI IMG/M metagenome (GOLD analysis project Ga0099364, IMG submission 73070) | Microcerotermes parvus P3 segment gut microbial communities from Pointe-Noire, Republic of the Congo - Th196 P3 | ecosystem: Host-associated > Arthropoda: Insects > Digestive system > Gut ...
TCCTTTGCGGGAGTTATCACAGAGATGACGTGGGAACACTATGGCGATGCGCTCGTCGATGTACTGCCCGCGCTGGGAACACACGTGCCTATGACCGATAACGAAATAGAACGAATGTTCGGCAAGATGCCCCACAATCTGTTTCGCGTTCACGACTGGCGCAACGATATAGTTACCGTTGGCACAGTGCCGTCGGACTACGTGCAGCAGGTGTCGGAAGGCAAAATCAATTACACTTGGCCCGCGCAGGTGAACAAACTGCTTAGCGAAGGTGGACACGACCTAATTTTGTCTATCGGACAAGTGGTTCCACACGAAGTTATAGGCATGGCAAACCACAACAAGAACATTTTCGTTGGAACAGGCGGCTCGGAAGGCATAAACAAAAGCCATTTCATCGGCGCTGTATACGGCATGGAGCGTATCATGGGACGCGCAGAATCGCCGGTTAGAGACGTCCTGAACTATGCCTCTACACATTTTACTAATCATCTGCCAATAGTCTATATCCAAACTGTGGTTAGCAAAGACAGCAGCGGCAAATTGCAAATACGCGGATTATATGCCGGCGACGATTTAGAGTGCTTCAAATTGGCGGCAGCCCTTTCGCTCGAAGTAAATTTTCTGATGGTAGAAAATCCTATAAAAAAGGCAGTAGTATGGCTCGACCCTGAAGAATTTAAAAGTACGTGGCTCGGCAACAAAAGTATCTATCGTACCCGCATGGCGCTTGCTGACGGCGCAGAACTGATTGTCTTAGCGCCCGGATTGAAAGAATTTGGCGAAGACAAGGAAATTGACCGGCTAATCCGAAAATACGGTTATGCCGGCACTTCCAAGACACTTGCCGCAGTAGAACAAAACAAGGAACTGCAAGACAACCTTGGTGCCGCCGCCCATCTGATACACGGCTCAAGCGAAGGACGTTTCGCGGTAACATACTGCCCCGGCAAATTGACACAAGAAGAAATAGAAAGCGTCAATCTCGGTTATGCCGACCTAAACGAAATGATGAAACGCTATAATCCCGAAAAACTTAAAGACGGATTCAACATAATGCCCGACGGAGAAGAACTGTTCTACATTTCCAATCCCGCACTGGGATTGTGGGCGCATAAGGATAGGTTTGAATAACTTAATAACTGAATAATTGAATAATTGAATAACTGAATAATTGAATAACTGAATTTTGAAATCTTTAAATAGTATTGAAGAGGCGATTGAAGATATTCGCGCAGGGAAGGTAATTATTGTTGTTGATGATGAGGACCGCGAAAATGAAGGCGATTTCATTTGTGCCGCCGAGACTGTCACTCCCGAAATAGTCAATTTCATGCTTAGTTACGGTCGCGGAATGATTTGTTCTCCTCTTACGGAACAAAGATGCCGAGAGTTGGAGTTGGATTTGATGGTTGGACACAATACTTCCCTGCATGGCACGCCATTTACCATTTCGGTTGATTTAATCGCGGGCTGCACGACCGGGATTTCTGCGTTCGACCGTGCAAGGACCCTGCGTGCATTAGTAGACCCGGCAACACGCCCGGAAGAGCTTGCACGACCCGGACATATAGCGCCGTTGAAAGCCCGCGAAAAAGGAGTATTGCAGCGGGCAGGACACACCGAAGCAGTTGTAGACCTTACAAAACTTGCAGGCTTGAAGCCCGGAGGAGTGTTAATTGAAATTCTTAACAAAGACGGCACAATGGCGCGATTGCCGCAGCTATTGAAAATAGCACAAAAATTCAACCTTAAAATAATTTCTATTGCAGACCTGATAAAGTATCGACTGCAAAAAGAATCGCTTGTGAAAATGGGCGCTCGTGCAAAACTGCCAACAAGATACGGCGAATTTGAAGTAATACCCTTCTTGCAGACTTCCAACGGATTGGAACATTTAGCCATCATCAAGGGAACATGGCAACAAGACGAGCCGGTATTAGTTCGCGTACATTCGTCGTGCATAACAGGCGATATACTCGGTTCGTATCGCTGCGACTGCGGCGAACAACTTCAACAAGCATTGCGGATGATAGAAAAAGAAGGAAAAGGAGTAGTTGTGTACCTAGACCAGGAAGGACGCGGAATAGGGCTATACAACAAAATGAGCGCTTATCGCCTGCAGGACCAGGGACGCGATACGGTTGAAGCAAACATCGACCTCGGTTTCAAAGACGACGAGCGGGATTATGGCGTGGGAGCAAGCATACTGCGCGAATTGAATTTAGGGCTGATAAGGCTGATGACAAACAATCCCGTGAAACGTGTCGCCCTCGAAGGATATGGAATAAAAATTGTAGAAAACGTTCCTATAGAAATAGCGCCAAATCCTCATAATCAGCATTATCTGCAAACAAAACGCGATAAGATGGGACATTCGCTCGAATTAGTAAAAAAAAAATAGTTTTTAATTTATAAATTTTAATTTTTATCATGAATATATTGCAAATAAAACAAAAATCGGAATGTATGTACGACTCTATCTCGTTAGGCGAGGTCATGTTGCGTCTTGACCCGGGAGACGGGCGTATACGTACAGCGCGTCGCTTTGACGCATGGGAAGGCGGCGGAGAATACAATGTAGCGCGCGGACTGAGAAAATGTTTCGGAATGAAAACCGCTGTTGTTACAGCATTTGCCGACAACGACGTCGGACATCTGGTTGAAGATTTCATCATGCAGGGCGGCGTGGATACACAGTTTATCAAGTGGATATCCTACGACGGAGTGGGACGCACCGTGCGCAACGGGCTTAACTTTACCGAGCGCGGCTACGGTATTCGCGGCGCTAAAGGCGTGTCTGACAGAGGAAATACTGCTGCTTCCCAACTAAAAAAAGGCGACATAGACTGGGAGTATATCTTCGGAAAATGCGGCTCGCGATGGTTTCACACGGGCGGAATATTTGCCGCTCTATCGGAAACTACTCCCGAAGTGGTGATAGAAGCGACGCAAATTGCCAAAAAATACGGAACAATTGTGTCATACGACCTCAACTATCGCCCGTCGCTCTGGAAAGCAATAGGCGGCAAGGCTAAAGCGCAGGAAGTGAACCGCGAAATAGCAAAATATGTGGATGTGATGATAGGTAATGAAGAAGATTTCACTGCCTGCCTCGGTTTCGAAATTGAAGGTGCAGACGAAAAACTTTCCTCACTCGATATCTCGAGCTATCGCAAGATGATTGAAACAGCCGTTAAGCAATACCCGAACTTCAAAGTTATTGCCAACACATTGCGCACTGTTAAATCGGCTACGATTAACTCGTGGGGCGCTATCTGTTATGCAGACGGCGCGTTCTACGAAGCCACACATCGCGAAAACATAGAAATATTCGACCGCGTGGGCGGAGGCGATAGCTTCGCATCAGGATTAGCCTATGGATTTATGACTTTCAACGACCCGCAAAAAGCCGTTGAATATGGCGCCGCACACGGAGCATTAGCAATGACAACCCCCGGCGATACATCGATGGCAACGCTCGAAGAAGTGGAAAAATTGACAAAAGGAGGTAGCGCAAGAGTAGACAGATAGGGTAACCGCTTGGCATTCCATTTTGGGTGTCCCAGCGTATTTTTTATATTGCTACTGTGGTTGTTTTGTTGTTTGGATTAGATGAAAATTAGGTTTTTGGCACGCAGATGACGCAGATTTTTAGGATTTCCGCAGATTTTTTTTGAAAAAACCTCGCAGATTTCCAAAACCTGCGAGGCTAATTATCAATTATCAATTATCAATTATCAAAAACCACTCACCGTAAAAAAAATGTTTTGTTACAGATTTTTTACTATTTTTGCAACGATTTTTTTACCCAAAAAGTATCACACAATGAATAATAGTTTTTTTTACATATTAGTTGTTGGCGCTATCTTTATAGCAACAGGCATTTTTGCCCAGGCGCCGTTTAATCATACCGGAGAGGATGTCGTTGACATCATTGTCAAGGTAAACAAGCTATGGCAGGATACCCGTCCTGCTCAAGTCAACGCTTTTTGGCACCCTGCGGCGTATCACACGGGGAACATGGAAGCATATTCTGTTACCGGACGCGAGGAGTTCAGAGAATATTCACTTGCGTGGGCGCAACACAACTATTGGAAAGGCGCCAAATCCGATGTTCGAGCAAATTGGTTGTATAGTTACGGCGAAACCGACGATTATGTGCTTTTTGGCGACTGGCAAATCTGTTTCCAGACGTACATTGATTTGTATTTGTTAGACAAAAAACCGGAAAACGAATACATGATAGCTCGCGCAAAAGAGGTCATGGAATATCAAATGTCTACTCCAATCAATGATTACTGGTGGTGGGCTGACGGGCTATACATGGTTATGCCCGTGATGACGAAATTGTACAAAATAACCGGCAACGAACTTTATCTTCAAAAGTTGTACGAATATTTTGCGTATGCCCGCGATTTGATGTACGATTCGGAAGCGGGACTGTTTTTTCGCGATGCAAGATACGTATATCCGCGTCACACAACGCGCAGCGGATTGAAAGATTTTTGGTCGCGCGGCAACGGATGGGTATTTGCCGGACTTGCAAAGACACTGATAGACTTGCCAGAAACAAATCCACACCGCGGCGAGTATATCCAAATTTTCAGGGCTATGGCTAATGCGCTCAAAAACGCTCAACAGCCCGAAGGGTTCTGGGCGCGCAGTCTTCTTGACTTGGAGCAGGCGCCGGGTAACGAAACCAGCGGAACAGCATTTTTTACGTATGGTTTTTTGTGGGGAATTAACAACGGTATACTCGAAAGCAATGTTTATCTCCCCGTGGTTGCTAAAAGTTGGCAATATCTAACCGAAACGGCGCTGCAACCCGACGGCTTGGTAGGCTACATTCAACCCATTGGCGAAAGAGCCGACCAGCATAGAAACGTGGGTCCAACTACCACATCCGATTTCGGAACAGGGGCATTCTTGCTGGCTGCGTCCGAAATGGTACGATACATAAAAATGAATAATGAATAATTTAAAAATTAATTAAATAAATAGATAAATATGAATAAGTTAAGAATTATTTTTGTAGCAGTAATGCTTTTTTCCTTTGCGTCAATAGATGCTCAGGTTTCTTTCGGCAAGCCCGAAAATATTAATAAAGGCTGGCAGTTTCATTTGGGCGATGTTCAAAATGCGCAGGCAGTTGATTTTGACGCAAGCAGATGGCGTACGCTTGATTTGCCCCATGATTGGAGCGTAGAAGGCGCACTTAGTCCGCATCTTTCAAGTTGCACCGGCTATCTTCCCGGCGGCATAGCCTGGTATCGTAAAACCGTCGATGTTCCGCAAGGAAGCTCGGGCAACAAGGTATACGTCTATTTCGAGGGCGTATACAATCGGAGCGAAGTCTTTGTGAACGGTCATTCCGTGGGTAAGCGTCCTAATGGGTACGTAGCGTTCATGTATGACATCACGCCTTACGCGGAAGCAGGCAAACCGGCTGTTATCGCCGTTCGAGTAGACCATAGCCAAGATGCCGATTCGCGATGGTACACAGGCTCGGGAATTTATCGCAACGTGTGGATGATAACAGCAGGACCGGTACATATAGCGCAGTGGGGACTGTTCTACCATACAAAATCAGTAAATGCGACAAGGGCTGTAGTAGCCGTTGATACCGAGATAAAAAATGACACGGATTTAAGAGCAGACCTGAATGTGACGCAACAATTGATAGACGCCAACGGTAGAGAAGCGGCGAGAGTATCGAGCAGGGTTACTGTTCCGGCGAAATCAAACGCAACAGTAACAGTCGATTTGAACGTCAACAGACCTTTGTTGTGGAGCGTCAAAACACCTAACCTTTACCGGTTGAAGACCACTGTTGAACAAAACAGAAGAATCATTGACGAAACTGAAACCGCCGTCGGTATTCGTACACTGACTTTCGACCCCGACAAAGGTTTTGCGCTCAACGGCGAATGGATGAAGATGAAGGGCGTGTGTATTCACCACGACGCCGGCGTTCTCGGTTCGGCTGTTCCCCGCGAAGTTTGGGAACGACGCTTGCTGACGCTGAAAGAATTGGGTTGCAATGCAATACGGATGTCGCACAATCCGCAGGCGCCCGACGTTTACGAACTTTGCGATGAATTAGGCTTGTTGGTTATGGACGAAGCCTACGACGAGTGGGAATTTCCCAAGCGCAAATGGCTTGAAGGATGGAACGTAGGAACGCCAGGATTTCAAGGCAGCTACGACTTTTTTGAAGAATGGGGCGAGCGCGACCTTGCCGATATCGTTCGTCGCGGCAGAAACCATCCGTCAATCTTTGCGTGGAGCATAGGCAACGAGGTGGACTACCCCAACGACCCGTACACCCATCCCGTACTCGACGGCTCTGCCATAAATCAACCAATGTTTGGCGGCTACAAGCCCGACCAGCCTAATGCAGAACGCTTAGGCGGAGTTGCAAAACGATTGGCGGCGGTGGTGAAAAAATATGACCCGTCGCGCCCCGTAACAGCAGGTTTAGCGGGAGTAGTAATGTCAAACGCCACTGAATACCCCGACGCGCTTGATATTGCCGGATATAATTATACGGAAGAGCGCTACGAAATAGACCACAAAACTTATCCTGAGCGCGTCATTTACGGCAGCGAAAACGGACACGGGATGGCGGCATGGAAAGCGGTTCGCGACAATGAATTCATATTCGGTCAGTTCCTTTGGACAGGCATAGACTATCTTGGCGAATCACGCGCTTGGCCCTCGCGCGGCTTTTATTCGGGGCTGTTAGACCTGGGAGGCTTCGCTAAACCGCGTGGATACTTCCGCCGAGCGTTATGGTTAGAAGAACCGGTTGCATACATTGGCGCTTCTCCGGCTCCAACTAACGCCAACGACCGCAGAGCGCCATCAATGGAAGCAAGAGCGGTATGGAACTTCGCCGACGGACAAATAATTCGCGTAGTATGCTACACTAACGCTGCAAAAGCCCGATTGTTGCTCAACGGCGTAGAAGTTGGAGCCACAAAAGATTATGACGACAATACCGGTATTATATGGTGGGATGTTCCATTCAGGGCAGGAACGCTCGAAGTTGTAGGAATGGACGCAGCCGGCAACACGACTTGCAGCTACGCCATCCGCAGTTCAGGACGCCCCCACGCATTGACGGCAAAAATAGAACACAATACCATAAAAAATGGCAACGGACTGGCGCAAATCACAGTTCAGGTAGTCGATGAAAACAACATCCCCGTGATGCTGTCAGACGACGAGGTGACATGCATAATAGACGGACCCGCCAAATTGTTAGGATTAGAATCAAGCAACAATGCAGACATGACTAACTGGCGCGACAATGTTCATCGCGTTTTCAACGGGCGAATATTAGCTTATGTACAAGCAACGGGCGAAGGCGACATAAGACTGATATTTACGGCGCCATGGTTGAAGCCGGTAGAACTTGCGATATCAATTGAATGTAGCATTCAATAAAATACCAAACCGGTTGCTGTTTATTTTTTCTTCTATACTGTCACGAGGTCCATTATGTACGAAGGTTTTCCCATAAGTAAAGGCAATACCTAAGCCCCATTTTTTACTTAGCCACCATTCCTTCCCTGCTTTTAACTGCATGGAAAAACCGTTATCGGTAGAAATATTGGTGTTTTCGTCGGAATCTGAAATTGAAAAGCTTCCTAATCCGGCAGAACCTGACAGAAATATATTGGACGGCATGATATAATAGGTCAGACCGCCGCCTATAATCATAACTTCACCGATACTTAAGTTGTCCGACGCTTTTACCGATTGATTGGGAACCTTATTAAATTTCTCAACTGTATCATTTTATAAGACCCTAATTCGTGCCGGGCGCAACTTCTAAAAATTATTTATAACTATTTTTTTTACTATTTTTTTTACTCTTCATACGGTTGTCCGAAATTGTTGTACGCAACAATCCGAAGCCCTGTGTAGATTCTTTGCAAAATCTACCGGTCTCTGAATATGCAAGCCCGCGTTTTTCATTAGCGTCTATGATAATGAAACGGCTTTTTGATATGTTTGACTTCGCTATCATAATCAACGGCAAAGATAATTAATTTTTTTTATACTACCAAATTATTTCAATTTTTTTACCAAGGATGACTATCCCGTCATTTTTAATTGTCATTTTATATCTTGCATTTATTCGTTTCAACTCGTTTATATGTACTGAAAAAACATAATTGGTGTGCTGAAAAAGTATTGCCTGTGGTAGTTTTTCGTCTTGCTCCTTTATAGAATTCAAAAAAAATAATAACTTGTTTTTGGTTCGTGAATTTGCTCTTCTATAACTTCTATTTGCGATATTCAAAGGGTCTGAAAACAATACTATAGAGTCTCTCTTGTCAAAAACAACCTCAAAGTAATAATCTTGAATTACAACATCTGGTTTATATAGCAAACTATCACCAATTTTTTGTTTTACGTCTATGTCGCTAAATAAGTCTATCAAGGCATATTCAATAATAGTATCCCATACAGTTTTTTTTGCAATGGCATCCTCCTGTGCAAACACATTATAACAAAAAAACAAATTGAACACTAATAAAAATATCATTCCTTTCATTTGGCTATTTCCGTAGTTGGTCAAGCGGTGTAATCCGTCGTATTCGAAAGTTTCATTATCGCGGGCAGACAGTAATCCCTTTATGTCGTCAAAATTATATGTTTGATTGAATATGGCTGTATTTCCCGTCTTTTGCGTCACCATTGCGGTGGGCGAACCGTTTATGCTGTATGTTCGGTTGGTTGCAACAGTGTTGCCGTAAGTATATTGGGTTAATTGCCCGAAGTCATACTCAAATTGCAGCAACGCGCCCAACGCATCGTATGTTTTGGAGGTATACGACCGCCTGAAACGGCTTTTTGATATGTTTGACTTCGCTATCATAATCAACGGCAAAGATAATTATTTTTTTTATACTGCGGTTCTTTATTTACGATGCTTTTTTTTGCATATACATCCGAATCTTACTTCATTACCTTGTCTATCCTCATTTGATTCGTCTTATATTGTTAATAATTTTTTACCCAATGAATAAAATCAAGATTGGGATTAGTATTTTTTTCATTTAATTCATTCAGAATCAATTGTCCTAATTCCCTAGATACTTTCCAAAAAACATTTTCTTCTAAACTTTTATTATTCCACAAAGATTTATCTTTTGACATATCTTCAAACAATTTGTTCAATTCATCAAACATTTTAATAACATTCGGTTGTGATATTATACTACAAATTTGAGGAAGCATAATGTAAGAATCATTATAAATCAATGCTATTTCGTCTGCAACGTTCACATAATCAGGCAATGATGCGATCTGAATATGATGAGGGGATGCAACCAATTTTAAACTTTGAATAAGATTGTAATATATATATTCCATTACACGACTAATTATCAAAAAATTCTAAATGTACCCCAACCAGATGAAACTTTCCAATAGCCCATGCACCGTTATTGGTGCGAATGGCTACTGCAGGGGCGCTGTACGCCGTGCCGCCAAGATACAGCCGCTCGGTAGTGAGGTTTCCGCTTGTTTCGTGCTCGTATTCGCCGCTTAGATAGATACGGGTATAGTTACTGGCGCCCGTTACTGCCATCTTGGTGCGTTGCCCAGCATGATTGTAGGAAAAGGTTGCAGTGTTGCCCGACCTGGTAATGCTCTGTGGACGCTCGCCTGAAGTGTAGGTAATCATGCGCGCGTACGTATCCGTTGTTGCTGGAAAGTTTACCCGTTCAGTGAGTTGATAGGGATTCGCCGGATTTTCATACAGCAATGTACCGGCGTCGGTTTTTGAAATGATATTGCCCAAAGGACTGTAATCCACAGTGTTATTTCCGTAGTTGGTCAGGCGGTGTAATCCGTCGTATTCGAAAGTTTCGCCGTTGCGGGCAGTCAGCAAGCCGCTGGCATCGTTAAAATCATACGACAAATCCATAAAATTATAGCCTGATATACCTGCTGTGATGGTCTGCGGCGAACCGTTTACGGAATATGTGCGGTTTGTTACTACTCCGTTGCTGTAGGTATACTGGGTTAGCTGCCCGAAATGGTCGCGGCTGTTGGCGGTATAGATTGTGGTTGAACCAAATTGCATACCGCTCGTATGTCCGTGCGTATTGTAGAGGTATGTCAATTTATCGGCTGTTACGT
>Ga0099364_10015215_pt1 | contig 10161 bp, 6 predicted proteins | sample TergutTh196P3_FD_73070 | JGI IMG/M metagenome (GOLD analysis project Ga0099364, IMG submission 73070) | Microcerotermes parvus P3 segment gut microbial communities from Pointe-Noire, Republic of the Congo - Th196 P3 | ecosystem: Host-associated > Arthropoda: Insects > Digestive system > Gut ...
CCGTGCGATGTGGCCGATTGTTTCCATACCCCGCCCGATGGGCTGGAAATATACCGTCCATCGCTACGTTACCTGTTACTCGACGAGCGTCGCCTGCAACAACACCCGTTGCCGGAAGTGAAAAACTTCGCCGATGCCGTCTTCCGGCTGGAAGCCAGCCGACAGTTGCCGGAAGTTCTTGCCGTGGTCAGGGCGTTGCGTGAGATATTGCGCACACCCGGGCTGCAAACGGTGCATCGTGCGTTCAATCAATGGATAAAAGCGTTGTTGCTCCGTCGTGCCACAGCTTCTATGGTGCGACACGAAGTCGCTCGATTCATTGTTTTACCGTTTATAACGGGAGGAAACCTGATATTCCGTTATCAGTAGCCTATCGGTGCATGCAGACTGGGCAACTTGTTTGTATGAAGCCACTGAGACAATGTAGATCGGTGTTAAACCAAGTAGAAGCCGTGAGGCTGAAACAATATCTGTAAGCATCAATACGGATAGGTCGCTAGGCTGATGGACAAGGTTAACAAAAGTGAAGTGCTGTTAAACGTCGTGACTGTGAAGAAGCCTAAGATGCTGAAAGGCTTTACCCAAAATGGGAACGTAGCAGGTCATTCCTTTCATAGATGGGAATGCACGGACAATATAGCTACCGGCGAATAGGCACAACCTAACCCCATCATGTGAATCAAGTGGAACGTGGTAAGCCCGTATTTCTGCCCTTCAAGGCAGGCAAACCGTAAGGAATGCTGTTGGGAGTGCGGGTAAGGGAGAAGTGGAGAAAGCGAAGGCCGTCCTGTAATCGGACGGATAAGGGTTGAGTTCAAAAGACAACATCACCCCACGCGAAAGCGGGCAGACTTCCACTGTGGTCTCTCTTTACGAGAGAGTTTGTACAACCTTCTTCCAAGAGGGAATGCTAGATGACTACGCAGCAACACCGCGCGGGTGCGCCCTCACATGACAACGTGACATGGCACGGCATTGACTGGGCGAAATGTCACCACGAAGTGCGAAGGCTCCAGGCGCGTATCGTAAAGGCCACTCGGGAAGGCAAACATGGCAAGATGAAAGCCCTGCAATGGATGCTAACCCACTCGTTCAGCGGTAAAGCATTAGCTGTGAAACGAGTTACTGAGAATCAAGGCAAGAAAACGCCGGGGATTGACGGTATTACATGGTCATCTCCGAGTACCAAGTCTCAAGCGGTTGGATCGTTGAAAAGGCACGGCTATCGGCCTTTGCCACTCAAACGAATCTACATCCCGAAATCGAATGGCAAACTGCGGCCTCTCGGAATTCCCACGATAAAAGATAGAGCTATGCAGGCACTTTACCTGCTTGCCCTTGAACCTGTCGCGGAAACGACAGCGGATAGGAACTCCTATGGATTCCGTCCTGCCCGTTCTTCAGCGGATGCGATTGAACAAAGCTTTAAAGTTCTATCATCAAAACTTTCTGCTAAGTGGATTCTTGAAGGAGACATCAAAGGCTGTTTTGATAACATAAGCCATGAATGGTTACTGACCAATACTCCCATGGATAGCATGATCTTGAGGAAATGGCTGAAATCGGGATTTGTAGAAGGTCACACTCTTTATCCAACAAAAGCGGGAACCCCGCAAGGGGGGATTATTTCGGCAACGTTGGCAAACCTGGCCTTAGATGGTCTAGAACCTATGCTTCTTCAGAAATTTGTAAGAGGAGGCAAGAACAAACAAAAGGTCAATATCGTCCGGTATGCGGATGATTTCGTGATTACAAGCGCGACGCGAGAAGTGCTGGAAAACGAAGTTAAACCACTAATAGAGGAATTTTTGTGGGAACGCGGTTTAACCTTATCCCCTGAGAAGACCCGAATGACCCATATCGACGAAGGTCTCGACTTCCTTGGACAAAACGTGCGAAAGTACGACGGTAAGCTATTGATAAAGCCGTCGAAAGCGAACGTGGCAGCCTTTCTGAACAAAGTCCGAGAGACTGTAAAGAATAATAAGGCAATACGACAAGATAGACTGATAAAGATGCTTAACCCGATCATACAGGGGTGGGCAAATTTTCACAAACATGTCGTTGCCAAAAAGACCTTTAGCCGAGCTGATAAAATGATTTGGTATTGCTTGTGGCAATGGGCAAAACGGCGACATCCCAACAAAGGCCGTCGGTGGATTGGAAAGAAATACTTCCGATCCATTGGTAGCCGGAAATGGGTATTCGCAGCACAGACCGGAGAAAGATTGGCAAACGGGAAACCGCAATGGATCCGACTTCTGAACACCTGCGACACGAAGATTCGTCGGCATATCAAAATCCGGGCCGAAGCGAACCCGTTCGATCCCAAGTGGGAAGAGTATTTTGAGAAGCGCTATGGTCTCAAGATGCTGGACACGCTCAAGGGGCGAAAGAAATTGATCAGGCTCTGGATAGATCAGGATGAATGCTGCCCGATCTGCACGGAACGCATTACGACAGAGACGGGGTGGCATGTCCATCACATTGTTCGTCGTGTGGATGGCGGAAAGGATGGCGCTACAAACCTAGTCATGCTACACCCTAATTGTCATAACATGGTTCATGCTAATAAGATAACAGTAGAGAAACCGGTTCTCGCAAGGGGACTTTGAGAGGCTTGAGCTGTATGAAGGGAAACTTTCACGTACAGTTCTTAGGGGGGGATGATACAGTAATGCATTGTCCCTACCCGACATGAAAGAAGTCGTAGCCGTCGAAGACATTTTTGAGGAGTTGGAAATGCTGACCGAGCACAAGGAAACCTGGTTCGATGACGAGATCGAAGAGAGTTTTTTGAAGGGGCAAGAGAAAGGTCTGGAACAAGGCTTAGAGAAAGGCCTGGAACAAGGCTTGGAAAAAGGCCGGAAAGAAACTTTGATGTCCGTTGCCCGGAACATGCTCAAGTGTGGCAGACCCGTCAAGGAAATCGTGGAAGTGACCGGGCTTCAGCCGGAGACGATACAGTCCTTGATGCACTGAACCAGCGCGTGTAAGTTGGGGTGAGATCAGCGAATCCCGACATGACAGCGTTTTCAGGTGGGCAAGCTATCTGCCGCGCGTGCCCATATATGTCTCTGAACGCGCGAAGCGCGCCGACTTTATAGCCTCCCTCTTGAGGGAGGTAGCACGCCGAAGGCGTGACGGAGGGAGTAGCAGCAAGAAGTCTGGCGCGCCCGGAAGGATTCGAACCTCCTACCCCTTGGTTCGTAGCCAAGTACTCTATCCAGATGAGCTACGGGCGCTTTTCGGGTGAATCAAGAATTATATGTGGAGAGTCCGGAATGTCAACCGCCGTGTGTGACACCGCCGTGTGTTGCCGGTTCTCGCGCATCGACACGGGGGCATAGGCTCGCAGCAAGGTGAAGAGTCCCAACAGCGCGCCGCCTGCGGCGTAGTCGGGACTGTACAGCACCAGCCCGGCTACGCCGACGAACCAGCCGATCCAGCCGCATGACCGCAACCCGGCCAGGAACCCCAGAACACCGAACGCCAGGGCAAAAATCCCTAACCGTTGCGCGTGGAAACTTTGCGTCAACAGCCAAGTCAACCCGCAGGACAAGCCGGAATCGCTTCCGCTTGGGCCGCAGTCACGCGGCAAGAGACCGTTTTCGATCACCCCAAAACGCAACGCCATGAACATCAAACAGAGCAGGCACGCGCCCAGGAACGCGCGACGCAGCATGCGGCGTCCATCTGCAGCCTCCCCGGAATCATTCGTATCCACCCAACGAACCCCCTCAAAAAAAACGGCTCATGCAGCATTTATGAAACAGAATAATTCTTTGTACTCAAAAGGTATATTGCCAGGTCAATCCCGGCTAACATAAAATTAACATAGAATGCAGTTAATTTTTTACGGTCCAGCATAACCATGAAAAAAACCGTTACTTTCGCCCTGCGCTTTGCCATCGCCATCGCTATTGCTGCCACGGTCGCCTCGCTCCAGTACCTGCTCTGGCACACCTACGGGAATAGCAACGAAGCGCCCTTTGATCCCGCTTTCAGCATCAAGGGGTTCAGCTACAGCGGCTACCGGCGCGGGCAGGATCCGCGCACAGGGCCGCATCCGAACACGGACGAGCTTTCCAGGGATCTCGAACTGCTCAGGAAGAGGACCGACAGCCTGCGCACATACGGCATCACCGATCTGCCTGCCCTCCTGCAAGAGGCCGGCAAGCATGATTTTCAGGTGACAGCGGGTATCTGGATCGACGAAGACAAAAACCGAAACGAGACCGAAATCAACGCCCTGATCGATGCCGCCAACAGCATGCGTCACGTCGAACGGCTCATCGTCGGCAATGAGGTGATGTATCGCGCTGAGAAAGAAGGCAAGACCAGTCAGGTTCTCGAGCAACTCGTCGGCTATCTCCAACATGTGCGCAAAAGGGTGCGCCAACCCGTATCGACCGCCGAACAATGGCACGTCTGGGAAGCGTTTCCCGAACTGGCCAAACACGTCGATTACATCACCGTACATATCTTTCCCTATCACGAAGGCGTCGGCATCGACGGGGGCATTCAGCAGGTGTTCGAGCGTTACGACCAGATGGTCAGGCTCTTCCCCGGCAGAAAGATCGTCATCGGCGAAATCGGATGGCCCAGCAAAGGCCCGGTGCGCGAGGCAGCCATGCCCTCGGATGAAAACCAGGCCCGTTTCGTGCGCGAGTTTCTTGCCCATCCGCGCACGCCGATGCTCGATTATTTTTTGCTGGAAGCCATCGACCAGCCCTGGAAAATAGATTCCAAGTTTGGCGAAGGCTGGGCCGGCGCTTACTGGGGTATGTACGACGCCGACCGTCATCTCAAATATTCGCTCTCGGGCCCCATCGAACGTGATCGGCATTGGCTGGCCAAAGCGAACAACGCCGCAATCATCGCCTTCCTGCCCATGTTCCTGATGGCTTTCTTTCTTCCGAGTTGGAGCATCAGCGGCAGATTCTTTCTTGCCACGTTGATCCAGGCATGTATTTCGATTCTCATCATCGGCCTCAATGTGCCGGTGGAGTATTATCTCGTCCCGGATCGGCAGCAGCGCGAGCTCGTCGGGCTGGCCGTCGTCATCGGCGCAACCTGCCTCACCATTGCGGTGCTGCTCTCGCACGGATTCGAGTTTGGCGAAATTCTGTTCAAGCGGCGATGGCAGCGCCGTTTCTCGCCGCTGCCCCCACATCCTCCCGACAGACAGCCTTTCGTCTCCGTTCACCTGGCCTGCTACAACGAACCGCCGGAAATGGTGATCGCCACCCTCGACAGCCTCGCGGCACTGGACTACGACAATTTCGAGGTGCTGGTGCTCGACAACAACACCCGCGACGAAGCCCTGTGGCGACCGCTCGAAAAACGCTGCGCCGAACTGGGGCCGAAGTTCCGCTTCTTTCACCTGATGAACTGGCCCGGTTTCAAGGCGGGCGCGCTCAATTACGGCCTCATGGTCACGGATTCGAGGGCCGAGGTCGTCGGTGTGGTCGATGCCGATTACGTCGTTTCTTCGCAGTGGCTGGCAAGCCTCATCCCGCACTTCGATCAGGCCGATGTTGCGGTGGTGCAAGCCCCGCAGGCGCACCGCGACTGGGAAGAACAACCCTTCCGCCGCATGTGCAACTGGGAATTCGACGGCTTCTTCCGTATCGGCATGCACCACCGCAATGAACGCAACGCGCTCATCCAGCACGGAACCATGACCCTGGTGCGCCGCCGGGCGCTCGAAGAAGTGGGCGGCTGGTCCGAATGGTGCATCTGCGAGGATACCGAACTGGGTCTGCGGCTTATCGAAAAAGGCTACGACACCCGCTACGTCGACCACGTTCTCGGACGCGGCCTCACTCCCTCGGACTTTGCCGCCATCAAGAGCCAGCGTTTCCGCTGGGCCTTCGGCGCGATGCAAATTCTCAAGGCCCATCTGCCGAAAATGCTTGGCCGCAGCACGTTGAGCCTCGCGCAACGCTACCACTTCCTCACCGGCTGGTTCTCATGGTTCGGCGATGCCCTGCAATTCGTGTTCGCCTACGGCAGCCTGCTCTGGACGGCGGGCATTCTCGCCTTTCCCAAAACCTTCAGCCTGCCAGTCGTGGCGCTGGCTATGCCCGTGCTCGGTTTCATGGCCTTCAAGGCCGCGCTCGGCCCCATTCTCTACCGTCGCACCATGAACTGTCCCTGGCGCGACATCCTCGGTGCCTCGATTCTTTCGGTGGGGCTGGCACATACCATCGCGCGCGGCGTGTTCATCGGGCTCGTCAAGAAAAAAGGTGTCTTCGTTGTCACGCCAAAAGGATGGAAAGCCACGGGTGCACTTGCTTTTTTCGCTCCTATCCGTGAAGAACTCGGCATGCTCATTGCGCTTATTCTAGCGATCATGTCGATGGTTTTCACACGTGGAATCGTAGACACCGAAACGCGCTTGTGGATTGGCATTCTTGGCCTGCAATGTATTCCCTACATGGCTTCGGTTGCCTGTCAGATCGCGTCATGCCTGCCCGAACGGTATAGGGCGTTGTCTTATATTGAGAGGATCGAGCCGAAGCTGCACGCTGCGCCGCGATCCGTATTATGACATGTTGTTGTGGCACAAAAAAAGATGACGAGAAAGGATCAACTACATTTTTTGCTCTATGGTTCCCTGGCCTTGCTGGCGGCCATTTTTGTCACACTGATCTTGCTTCCGAGTAATGATCCCGCTTCGTCGCCGTTCGCCCCCGGAGAAGACGGTATCCTGGACAAAGAACGCAGCATGCGGGAACGGGGCAGCATGATTCTGCCCATTCCCGTCCTGTCGAAGGAAGAACTCCAATCCGGCAAGGTTCTGCTCGGTGGAAAACTGTTTCACGATCCAAGGCTTTCAGGCGATGGCGCCATTTCCTGCGCGTCCTGTCACGATCTCTCGCGCAGCGGCGCGGATGGGCGCGTGATCGCGGTTGGCGCGGGTAACGCGCTTGGCGAGTTCAACACGCCCACCGTGTTCAACGCGGTGTTCAATTTCCGGCAATTCTGGGATGGACGCGCCGACACCCTTGCTGCTCAGGTCTCCGGTCCGCTGACGAACATCGCCGAAATGGCAAGCAGTTGGATAATCGCCGTACGCCGGGTTTCGGAAGACAGTGAATACCGCAAGGCTTTCAAGCGCGAATACGAAGGCGAGATCAGCGAAAGAACCATCAGCGACGCCATTGCGCGTTTTGTAGCCACCCTGCACACCCCCGACGCGCCATTCGACCGTTTTCTCAACGGCGACGCCACAGCCATCAGCGATGAGGCGAGGGAAGGCTACAGGCGCTTCATCGACTTTGGTTGCATCAGTTGCCATCAGGGGATCAACGTTGGCGGAAACTTCTTCCAGCGTTTCGGGGTCATGGGCGACTATTTCGCAGATCGCGGCAATCCCACCAAGGCTGACCAGGGCCGTTACAATGTGACGGGTCTGGAAGAGGATCGCTACGTCTTCAAGGTGCCGGGCCTGCGCAATGTCGCCGTTACAGCGCCCTATTTTCACGACGGTAGCGCCGATACGCTCGATAAGGCCATCGAAATCATGGCTCGCTACCAGCTCGAACGCGAGTTGTCAGAAGAGGATCGTCGTCTTATTGCCGCTTTTCTTGAAAGTTTGACCGGGGAATACCGAGGAGTGCGTCTGAAGCCATGAATTCCGCTGATCGCCCACCACAGGGTACAGCATCCCACGGCGATTTCTCTTCTCCGCCACCCACAGAGTCCCCCGTGGTTGCGCGCGAACGCACGCCTTTCCTGTCGTCCCTTGTCGACATCAGCCGTAGCCTGTTTATCGTCTCGGTCATTGCGGCCTCGTTGCTCTGGGTGTTTACCAAGGCGGATACCATTTCGCCCTCGGAACTCCAGGTATACGCGCACAGGCTTCACTTCTTCAGTGAGATCGACTTTCAGGTCAACATCGATGTGATGTCCATCCGTTACGAGATTCGCAGAAACTACGACGCCATTGCGCAGGACATCAATCGCCTCGATGCCCTGCTCAGGCAACTTGACACTCCGCCGGAATTTCTGTCAGACAGCGATGCGGAAAGAATTCGCCAGCATGTCGACAAACTCCATCGACTGACAGATCTGAAGAGCACCCATATCGAAACTTTCATTCGGGAAAACGCAATCCTGCGCAACTCCACCCGATATTATCCGACTGCACTCAAATACTTTGAAAACCCGGCCTTCGCCCCGCGCCTGCGCGCCGATCTCAACAGCATGAGCAATAACGTAATGATCTACCTGGTGTCGCGCGATGAAAAACTGTTGCCGGTCATTACCAGAGACATCGAATCCATCCAGCGCGAAAAAGCCAATCTGTCGTCCCGGTCTGCGCAGAAACTGGACAATGTGCTCGACCACGCCAGGATCATGATCAAAAGCATGCAGATAGTGGACTCGAAAATGCAGGACATCACCCTGATTTCCATGGATGCGGGAATAGAAGTCAAAAAAGCCATGCATGCATACGCCGACGGCTATGTGAATGCGTTGAACCGTTCCCGCATCTATCGCGTGCTGCTTTTTGTTTCCGCGCTCCTGCTTGCCCTTTACCTGACGCTGCTCTTCTTCCGCCTTGGCCGAACCACCCAGGCTTTGCGTGATTCCAACCGCAGCCTCGAACAGCGCATCGACGAGTTGCATCACTCCCAGGCCGACCTCAAGCTCTACGCAACACTGTTCAACAGCGCCGCCGAAGGCATGCTCATCACCGATGCCAACGCCCGTGTCTTGGTCGCCAATCCGGCGTTTACCGCCATTACCGGCTACAGTGTCGAAGAGATCCATGCACGCTCGCCCTCCATGCTCAGTTCCGGTCGGCATGCCAGATCTTTTTACAATGACATGTGGAAGGTCGTCGGGCAATCCGGTAAATGGCAGGGTGAAGTCTGGAATCGCCGCAAAAATGGCGAGTTGTATCCCGAATGGCTATCTATCAGCGCAGTGTACGATAGCGACGGCAGCATCACCAATTACATCGGTGTGTTTTCCGACATCACCGAGCGCAAGAAAAACGAGGCCCACATCCAGCACCTCTCGCTGCACGACACGCTCACCAACCTGCCCAATCGCCTGTTGATGCAGGAGAGACTCAACGAGGCTCTCGCCCAATCGCAACGTGTCACCACCCATATCGCCGTGCTGTTCCTCAACCTCGACCGTTTTCGCAACATCAACGACACGCTGGGTAACGAACTGGGCGATGCTCTGCTTCAGCAGGTCGCCCACCGGAGTCATTCCCTGCTCAGAGATACCGATACCGTTTCCCGCCTCGGCAGCGATGAATTCGTTTTCATCATGCCTGACGTCGAACAGCCACAGGATGCTGCAGGCATTGCACGAAAGCTTCTCACTCACATCGGGCGTCCCTACCAACTTGGCGACCACAATATCACCATCACGGCCAGCATCGGCATTGCTCTTTCCACGACCGACGGCAGCACGGCAGCGGAACTGCTGCGCAACGCGGATGCCGCCATGAGCCGCGCCAAGGAAGACGGGCGCAACAACTTCCGTTTTTATTCGGCTGACATGAACGTCAGCACCCTCGGGGATCTGCTGCTCGAAAACCAGTTGCGCAACGCCATCCAGCACAACGAGCTCGAACTTTTCTACCAACCCAAGATCGATTCCCACACCAACATCCTGCAAGGCGCAGAGGCGCTCCTGCGCTGGCGGCATCCCGAACAGGGCATGATTCCGCCTGCTCGTTTCATTCCTCTGGCCGAGGAAGCCGGACTCATCGTCCCCATTGGCACGTGGGTGTTACGCACCGTCTGTCAGCAAATTCGCACATGGAGAGAATCCGGGCTGCCCGTCGTTCCGGTTGCAATCAACCTGTCGGCGCAGCAATTCCTGCAAAGCGATTTGCCGGCGTTGATCGGCGACAGCCTGCAGGCGGCCGACATCGAGCCAGACATGATCGAACTCGAACTGACCGAATCCATGTTGATGCGCAATGCTGAACATACCATTAGCATTCTTTCCAGCCTGCGCCAGATGGGGATAAGGCTCTCCATCGACGATTTTGGAACCGGCTATTCGTCTTTGTCATATCTCAAGCAGTTTGAAGTCAACCTTCTCAAGATCGACAGGAGTTTCGTCGCGGACATCCAGAACGCCGACACTGGCGGCACGATTGCCATTGCGGTCATCGGGCTGGCC
>Ga0099364_10015216_pt1 | contig 10160 bp, 7 predicted proteins | sample TergutTh196P3_FD_73070 | JGI IMG/M metagenome (GOLD analysis project Ga0099364, IMG submission 73070) | Microcerotermes parvus P3 segment gut microbial communities from Pointe-Noire, Republic of the Congo - Th196 P3 | ecosystem: Host-associated > Arthropoda: Insects > Digestive system > Gut ...
TCAGCTCACGGAGAATTTTCGCCCGTTCGAGCAGCATTCGGTCGTCCGCTTTCTTGTCTCGAAGCTGGATAACGTCGGCACCGTCGGCAATCAGCGATTGAATCTTTCCCCGGAATTCGGTTTCGTCGGCTCCGCAGTCCGTTAAGGCATAGAGTTTGACGGACTCCGGAAGAGTTTGCCGTGGATTGCCCCTAACCCTCTCCTGGGGGGAGAGGGGACAGTTGGCAAGAACCTCTTTGTGTAAGGTGTAACTCCGATAGCGCAGCCGTTCGAATTCCTGAGCGATTTGCGGCGTTTCGAGTTTCGAGAACTCTTCGAGACTGCGGAGCGATTCCTGCAAGCGTCCGAAGTTCGCCGACAGGACGTCGGAGATTTCGCGGCGTTCGTATTCGCCTTCGCCGGTAAGTTCGGTGCCGACATCCTGCTCGGTATCCCGTTGTGTCGTGTTGGAGAGCGGCCTGAGCAACCGCCGCAGTTCGTGGCGGAACTCCTTGAGCCGTGAGGTCAGCATCCGGTCGTCCAACACGAATCGGACATAATCCTCGACCACGCGGAGTGCTTCCGACGCCCGATTCGATACGGCGTCCAAAAGACGGTGAATGCGGGGTTCGGGGTTCGGGGGCTGTGGTTCGGCAAAAGGAAGGGCAACTTCCGGTTCGGGATTGTTGGGGGCGGACAATTTTTCGATTTTGTCGAACAATGTTGTTGGATCGAGGCCGTTGTCGTGGAGCCAGCGACCGACGGTCCCTTCGTCAAGGGCAACGGCAAGCAGCAAATGTTCGGTTGCCAAGGGAACATTCGACAAGCCGAAACGCAGATTCGGCTGCGTCCGCATTTCGCCGCTGTTCACACTTTGGCCATAACGATGGAGCAGAATCCAGAGTGTCGATTCGAGTTCCTGTGAAAGACGGCCTATCCGCACCGGCTGCTCGTCGAGAAAAAAATGAAGCGAGTCGCCGCGATTCGTATCGCCGTACACAGTGGTCGATCCCACGTTCCGTATTTCAATGCCTCCCATCGGTTGTTCCAAACTGCCTATCGAAGTCGCGTCCATCGACATATCGCCCAATCCGAAAGCGGTACGAAATGCTTCCAGGAAGAGTCCCGCTTCGGTCAACCAGTCGGCGGCGCGGGTCTCCTCTTCCTCGAAGAGTGCCATCAGGAGTTTGGCAACATCGATCGCCGCAAGGCCGTTCGGAAGTCGAATCCGCGATGCGCGATCAAAAACACGGTAAGATGCTTGGGTAAGGTCAAATCGCATGGCAAAACCGGACGGGAAAACAAATCACGGAGCGGTCTCTCGTTTATCTGCTTTAAGTAGTATAACATGAAAATTTTGAATCTGTACATCCTGGTCATTTACAGAGAAATTGACCTACCGTGCTCCTGTTCGGAGTACCGGAAGCGATTTCAGAGAAAATCGCTTATCCAAGATGTTAGCCGATTGGCGGTGCGCAGTCTATTTACTCTTCCCTGACGCGCCAGCGGAGGAAGACGTCGAAGAAACCTTGAATGTCGCCGCCGACTCGACACTTTTCATTTTTTGATTGTTCCTCTTGACAACAAAATTCATCTGTGGTTGACTGGACGTGAATTGTATCATTTCCAGTGGAGCCGTATCAAAATGGAAAAAAAAGTGAGCAAAAACCGGGATCGTCTCTCTCGGAATGGAAGGTGTTGGACGCTCTTCGCCGTCCTTTGTTTCGTCGTTTCCGTAACGGTTTTGACACGGTTCGAGTTCGTTGCGGCGCAAACCCCTCCCAGCGAGCCGGGACCTGTGGTCCCGGACTCCGGGGACACAGTCCCCGGCTCTGTTCGGCCCGTTCAGGACGAAAAAATGGTCAATGTCCGCGCCCGTGTCCTGACTCCGAACGGCGAGGTCGCCGACGGAATCAATTGGCAATTCACCGGTTATCCGAACGGTTGGACGATCTCCGCTGGCGGCGGTCGGGAAGTTTCCGGCGAATTCAATACCGATGTACCGAGCAATGCGTCTTACGTCGTTGCCGTGTTCGATAAGAGAAACCGCTACGCCGCTCCGATGCAAACGATCACCGTCGGCGACGAACTACCGGAGGACGAACTCGTTTTCCAACTCGAGGAAGGCGTTCCGCTCACGGTGGCGTTCGTCGATGAGGAAACCGGCGCTCCGATTCCCGGTCTCCGAATTTATCTCATGCAGAAAGCGAACGTTCCGAAAGGGGAACCGCAAGTTTACTTCGAAAAAACAAGCGACGAAAAAGGTCTCTTTCAGGCTCACGTCTTGCCGGGAGAATACGTCCTCGCCATCGATCTTCTGTTCAACAATTCGGCAGCGATTCAAAAAGGAGTTCATGCACGAAAATTCGTCGCCAAGGAAAGCGAACCGGTTTCCTTGGAATTTCGGATTCCGGGACCGTTCGTCGGCAAGGTGCTCAATATCGACGGCACTCCGGCGAAGAATCTGCTCGTTAAAATACTGCCGAGCGAACGGAATTGGCTTGACGATCGGCAAACATCGACATTCACCCGAACGGACGAAGACGGCCTGTTCCGCCGCATCCAAAAGCCGGTCAAGGTTACGGTAGACATACAGGGCAGAATAAATGACGGGCAATACTTCGCTTGGTTCGGCGATGAGTTTGCCGAAGCCAAAGAGCATACGTTCCAACTCATTGTAGGAACAAAGGTAACAGGCCGACTTCTTGATGCGCAAACGAACAAACCGCTCGCCGATCAGTTGTTCTTCTATTGGAAGAAGAATCCGGACGATCCGAAACAGGATGAGTTCATGCCCACGTATTGGTCAACCGACCGTTCGGGCCGCTTTAACATTCGCTTGAATCCGACGGTTCTGAACGACTTGTTCATCGTTCACGGACGGCAATCAAGGCACGGCGGCGGACCGTATGAGCCGCGAATCGACATTGCGGTGCTCGGCCCGGAGCAACTGCAAGGCAAGGAAACCGTCGATCTCGGCGATATTCTCATTGATCCCGGCAAGGCGACGGTCAAATCGGTACAGGAATTCGCTGAGGGAACGCCGGAGTTCTATCGCTGGAAGATGCAAGAGTATTACCGTAGCAAAAAAGACGAACACGAGTTGATAACAAGCGGCAAAAAGAAAGCGGTACTGTATATCGTTGCCGCTCCGGAAGCGAAAGAATCACATGAATACATTTTGAAGCACGCCAAGGAGGGACTCCTTGCGGACTGCGTCGTTCTTGACGATCTCCCGGCGGACCTTGTGGAGTATGCGAAGACCAAAGCGTGGCCGGAGGCTTGGGACGATTTTAAGGAATCGCCGTTGTACCTGATCGTCGAGGGTATGGTCAGGGATGTGGAGCGTCACCACGCCATGTTGGCTCAACTTCGTGGCGAGGAGGATTCGCCGTGGAACGTACCGCAGGACGATCCGTCAAACGACGGCGACTGGAAAAAGTCGCCGGGAATGCTCAATCCCAAGATTCTCGATAATTTCTTGAACGATTATCTGGGAGAGGTGACGAAAAACGAATAAAACATTCGGAGGCCATTGCGAGTTTCGCTCTGAAAGAGCGTAATGTCTCGAACCCTCGGCGTCAGCCGGCGGTTAGAGATATAACGCTTCGCTTTGGGATGGGGCGATGCGGAAAATAAACGCCTCCAAAATTTTTACACACCCCCCATGCCAGTCCGTAACAAGTTTTGTTTTTGAATCCGAGTCTCTTAGAGGCTGTCGGGGGTCGGCTTGGCATTTTTCGTGCACTTCCCGCAACGTCCGCTCGCCCCGCCAAAGCAAGCGATAACGCTATGTTCGTCAGGATCGGGCACATTGTTGAGACATTGGACGAAGATTTTGAGGGGGACGGCAGTGGACAGATTGACCTCCATGTGGTGAAAGGAAAGACGCAAACCGTTCGCGTTTTGCTCTTCTACGCACGGAAGGGGCAAAGGGTTCTGGAAAATCTCATTCGCCGCAAAACTTGTTAGTGGGGTGCGTAGTGAGAGAAAGAAAACCTTGATTTTCGCAAATCGGTCCCATTAGAGCGCTTATGGCGTTTTCTTGACAACTCTCTCGTTACTGTGGCAAAAAAATTAAGGGGGAATCCAAACAGCAATTCTCGATTCTCCGTTCGCAATTTCCTCTTGTGTTGCTTCACGGAAAACGATATTATCCGATTATGCCGATTGTTCCGGCGGCGAGAGTTCCACTCTGGTTCGCGGTTTCACGTTCCGACAAATGGAAGAGGCGTTCTCTGTCCGTTCTGTGAAATAAAATCGGTAAAATGCGGCAAATAGTCGGTTTTTGCTTGCTATTTCCTCTTTTATGGACTAGAATGGAGGCGAAGTCTATGAGACGTTTCGGAGAGTCGATTGTTTTGGCGGTGGTTGTTCTTTTGTTGAGTTTCGTGGTAGCAGCGGTTCGGGATCAGGTTTATGCTCAGCCCCCGATTAGCGGTCTCGTTCAGACGCCAGCAATGGTCAATGTCAAACAGCCGCAGGAGTCAGGGCGCTGGATTGTCGACTTCACGTTGATTGCGGATCCGACGAATCCGATGCAACACTTGCAGGCGATTACCGTTGTTGATCCGGAGTCGAAGCGGATTTGCGTTTACCACGCGGATTTGGCAACGGGAACTGTGAAGCTGTGTAGTGTCCGTCGGATCCACGGTGACTTGCAGTTCACAGAGTTCAACCCAATGACGCCAACGCCGCGTGAAATTGAAGAAAACCTCAAAAGGTTCCGAAGACAAAACCAGTTAGAAGAGCGTGCATTATGAGTACAGAGTACTATTCTTTGGAAAAAACGGCCGAAGTGTTGGGGTTGCCTCCGGCGGAAGTCAATCGTCTTCGAGAACGGAGCCAACTTCGCGCTTTCCGGGACGGTTCCTCGTGGAAGTTCAAAAAGGTGGACATCGACAATTATCTTGCCGAGACGATTAAGGCTCGAAGTAAACAAAAATCGTCGGAAAGCGATTTCGATTTACTCGGTTCGAGCGAAGAGGACGAGACGCCGACATTGCTCGCCGAATCCGCGTCCTTCGATGCCCTTATGGAGGATGGTCTCTCGATGGACGATGCGATGGTCGATACCGACGCTCCCAAAAGAGAGCATCCTTCTGACGGTCTGACCTTGGCCGACGAGCCGGAGGGCACCGTCGATCTGATGCTCGGTGATGACGAAGTCGTTTTCGATGAGACCGGTTCATCACCAAAGTTGAATCTGGCCCAAGACAGCGGCTTGTCGCTCTTGGAAGCCGAAGTTGAGTTGGAAATGGTTGAGAAAGGCGGAAGCGACATCGGACTCGAAGTCGACGACGATGATATTCTCACTCTAGTCGATGCGGAAAGTGCGGAAAATACCTCGACGATGGCGATTCCGATTGAGGACGATTTCCAGCTGACGCCGGGAGTGAACGTGCAATCGGACGATTCGGAAAGTTCGTCCCAAGTCATCGCTCTCGAGGAGGCGGGCGGTATGTTTGGCGAGCCGGTGGAGCCGTCTTTCCCTCCTTTTGGGGCACCGGAACCGATGGGCACAACGCCACAGTCGGGAGACTTTGCCTTCGGCGGAGCCATACCGTTGGCCGAAAACGCCGATTTTTTTCCCGCCTCCGCCAGTGCTGCTTTCCCCCATCCAACCAGCAGTTCGGAACCGACTTATGGAATCGGCACCATCGTGATGTTACTCGTCTGTGCTTTCTTCCTCGTCATTTGCGGATGCATGAGTCTTGACCTCATCATTCACATTTGGAGTTGGGAGGAGCCATTCGTTATCAACAGCACGATTATGAATCTCGTCGCCGGTTCCCTGAAGTAGCTCAGAAAGAACCGGGGATGAATCTCCCGGCACGACAAGGACCTCCTGGACAATGAAACATTTTTTGGAGTTGCTCCTTGCCGGTTGCTTTTTCCTTATTCTTCAACTTGTGGTCTCGCGGACGGTGTTGACTCGCTGGCTCCGACTGGGAAAGTCGGCTTATCTCCGATTGAACCGCACAAAACACTCTTCCGGTAGACCGGACGAAACGCTGGAAATTCGGCGAGGTGCTGAACCCGATGTTGTCGATCTCGTACACGACCTTTACGACAACGATGAATCCGTCCGAACTTTTTACGAAAATTTTTACCACAATGGCATTGAACCGTGGATAGCCAAGCGAGATAATAAGGTCGTCGGCGTCGTCTGGCTTTACACGGGATATTATATTTCACCGTGGCAAGGTTACGATGGCTTCGTCTTGCGCCTGGAAATCGAACCGACGGCCCGATTCGTTGCCAATGTTTTCGTTGGACCGGAAAGCCGCGGGCAGGGAATTTTTTCGAAAATCGTCCAGCGGTTTTTAGACGAATTACCGAATGATGTGTTCTATTCCGCCATTGCCGAAGAGAACATCCCTTCGATTCGGGCACACGAAAAAATCGGCTTCCGACGTTGCGGAGCGACCTATTACGTTCAGCTGTTCGGATGGACCTGGGCCGTTTTCGTCCCCAAGTGGGGAATATCAAGGGTCTTTCGAATATTGCGAGGCACAACCGTTTCCGTCGTGCTTTCCCGATCCGAGGTCAAATGATGCAAACGCGGTTTATTCAATCCGAAGAGGAATTGCTCACGCTCCGTGATCCGTGGAACGCTTTGCTTCACGAACGGCCTGAAAACGATATGCCGTTTTTTTCCTGGGACTGGTTTTATCATTCCTGGCGGCATTTCGGTGAACCGCAAAACCGGGAACTCGCCGTCGTTGTCGTCGAAAACAACGATCGGTTGCTCGGCATTTTGCCGTTGATTCGCGGAAACCGAAAATCGATGGGAATACCCTATCGGACACTTGAGTTCTGCAATGTTGGCATGAATCCGCGAAACACCGCCTACGCCGATGCTGAAAGTGACGACGTTGCGGTATTCAAGGCGATGCGGGAGCATATTTTCCACAATAAAAATCAATGGGATATGCTGGAGCTGAGTAACGTTTCCGAGGCAACGTCGTTCCAACAATTCTGCCGCGACAAATACACGCAACCTTTCGGAATGATTGAAACCCATGGACTGCTCTCGCCGTTCATCAAACTCGATGGCAACCTAGACGACTATCTCGCCGGTTTAAGCAGGGGAACACGAAAAAATTTTCGCAAACATCTCCAGGATTTCCGAGAGTCGTCTTCCCCTTCCTCGGTGCGTTTTTTCGAGGTGCGCGAGACCACCGCCGAAGGATTGGAACAACTACTTGAAGTTCATCGAAACAGTTGGAAAGGAGAATTTCAAAATCCGCATTACCCGGCCTTTTACCGGGAGATCACACCGATTTTGTGTGAACGCGGTGAAGCCGTGATACTGATTCTTGCACTCGACAATGTTCCGATAGCCGCCGCTTATATGCTCCGCAAGGGCGGTTCGTTTTTCGGCTGCATCCGTGACTTCGATAGGCGATACCGCGAGTTTGCACCGGGAATTCTGCTCCTGCATTTTCAATTGGAGCGACTCGCCGAAGAAAGAGGAACCGTTTTTGACTTTTGCGGATCGAATTACGATCACAAGAATAAATTCGCAACCGGTCATCGCGCCCATTCCACGTTCCAGTTTTTTCACCGCGGCTGGAAGTCGCGGTTCCTTTTTTCGGCGAAAACAAAATGGTTGCCAATGTTACGAAAAATCCTGCGAAAACCACAACCGCAAGACGTGATGGCAATTGTTGATGAGTATTGACGATGAATATTAAAACTTCGATCAAAAACATCTTGCTCCAAACCGGTGCGTTACGCTTGCTTCAGGGTTGCCGTTCGACAACGGCAGCCGTTCTGGCGTATCACTCCGTTTCCCTGGATCGACAAGGACAGGCGTTTTGCATCAACCCCGGCATCACGACGGACGCAGATCGGTTCCGTGAACAGATGAAATTACTGCGTCGGAACTATCATCCGATCACTCTTGACAACATTGCGGATTGGCTCACCGGCAAGCGGGCGTTGCCCCGACGTAGTGTTGCCGTAACATTCGATGACGGCTTTGCCGACAACGTGGAAATCGCCGCTCCGATTATGGAGGAATTCGGAATTTTCGGAACGTTTTACCTGACGGTCGATTCCGTTGCACGAGGGGATTTGCCTTGGTTCTGTCGGATGGAATATCTTTTCCGCCGCGCCGAACAGGAAAAGAAAATCCTGCAAACATCGGACGGCGACAAGTGGAAAATGGACGATCCGACGCAACGACGCGACGCTTATCTAAAGTTGGCTTATCCCTGTGCCCGACTTTCCGGAAACGAACAGCAGCAGCACATCGAGAGCGTTGAAACTCTCTTCGGATACTGCCTCGATATGCAAGTGCTTCCCCGAATGATGACGTTCGAACAGGCACGAAACTTGCGACACCGCGGACATATCGTCGGAAACCATTCGTTTTCGCACGGGAATATGGCCCACCTTTCACCGGAGGACTTACACCGGGAAATTATCGAGGCCGACGATATCCTTTCAAAGGAACTCGGTGAAAAGGTTGAACATTTCTCGTATCCACATCCCTGCCTCCAACCGCAATGGAACGAGACATCGCTTGCGTTGACGCGGGAACTCGGTTATCGAACAGTCGTGCTGACACAAAACGGATGCGTTACAAAAAAAACGTCGCCGCTTTTGATTCCTCGTCTTTGCCTTTCTGATCCCGACTTGAACGCCTTCCGTTGGAAACTGGAAACGGCATTGGCGAAAATCGAAACGTAGGCGGACTCGAACAAGAGCTGAACCTGTGGCCTCCGCCTGCAAAATAGGCGTCAAGCCAATCAGGAGCAGGCCAATGGTTCACATCGGAGGGGACCCTTTCATATTTTTTACGTTGAAAAATTCTACCGCCTGCATTCTATCTTTTCCGCTGCCGCCGCAAGGTCTTTCCCGAATGAGGCAAACGGTGTATGATGGTGCTTTTCATATCCCAATCGCGGCGGGGACCGCCGCAGCTAACATCGCGTCGGGGGCCGACGCGGCTAACAACTATGCCAAACGTTTTAATTTTACGTGCTCCCGGAACCACCAGCGACACCGAAACGGCGTTTGCCTTTGAACAAGCCGGTGCCAAGAGCGTTACGGTGCTACATCTCAATCGGATTCTAGAGTCGCCAAAAATACTGGAATCGGCACAGATTCTTTGTCTTCCCGGCGGCTTTTCCTTCGGCGATGACATCGCGGCAGGCCGAATCTTTGCAACGAAGATTCGCCATCACGCCGCTTTCCGAGCGTTCAAAGACGCCGGAAAGTTGATCCTCGGAATCGGCAACGGCTTTCAGGTACTGCTCAAATCCGGTCTCCTCTGCGACGATGCAACGCTGACGTGGAACGCTTCCGGTGCGTTCACTGCCCAATGGGTGAATCTGCGGACGATCGGCGAAAAATGCGTGTTCCTTCGCGGCATTGAATCGATGGAACTGCCGATAGCCAACGGTGAAGGCCGATTTGCGGCGAGAAACGAAGCCGTGCTGCAATCGCTGGACGGTGCCGGGCAACTCGTTCTGCGTTATGCAGACGGCGGCGTTGCCGGTGTCTGTGATGCGACAGGGCGAGTTTTCGGTCTGATGCCGCATCCACAACGCTATCGGGACGCCGTGCAACATCCCCGCTGGGCACGGCGAGTGCCACAAGGTTCAATGGGACTGGCGATCTTTCGCAATGCCGTGGCGTACTTTGAATGAGAATATCTTCCCCCGCAAACCTTATTTTGCGAGTTGGTGCTGCGACTGAGACCGGATAGGCACGGATAATTTCGCTATAAAAATCTTATCCGGTGTCCATCCGTGTTATCCGCGGCACAACGCAAATTTAGGGCTGGCGGGGTGCTAGCCCACGATCCTCGCTCCTTTATTTCGCGATGACACGAGCCATTTCCAGCACTTTGCAGGAGTAACCCCATTCGTTGTCATACCAACTGACAACCTTGGCAAAGTGGGGGTCCAAGACGATTCCCGCCTTAGCGTCGTAAATCGAAGTCAGCGGACAAGTGCGGAAGTCGGTCGAAACGACAGCCTCGTCCGTATAACCGAGAATGCCTTTCAGGTTACCTTCGGAGGCTTCCTTCATCGCGGCATTGATTGCGTCCTGTGTGATCGGCTTGTCGAAAACGACGGTCAGATCGACGACCGAAACGTTGGAACTCGGGATACGGAACGCCATACCGGTCAGTTTTCCATTCAGTTTGGGCAGTACCTTGCCCA
>Ga0099364_10015217_pt1 | contig 10160 bp, 5 predicted proteins | sample TergutTh196P3_FD_73070 | JGI IMG/M metagenome (GOLD analysis project Ga0099364, IMG submission 73070) | Microcerotermes parvus P3 segment gut microbial communities from Pointe-Noire, Republic of the Congo - Th196 P3 | ecosystem: Host-associated > Arthropoda: Insects > Digestive system > Gut ...
TTAACCGACTGCGAGTCGAAGGAATAAAAAAACACCCGCCGGTCATGCCGCAACCGGCGGGTGTTCTCTGACGGACGATACCAAAAACTAAAATCCTATAACGATGGTATTATACCATGACATACAAAAATATCAATGGACTGAAGGCATTTATCGCTGGACGTGAATTCGGACTTGCCAAAGAACTTTTCGGTCTCACCGACGGCAAGCACCGGACAGAGCATCATCAACCCTGTATCCTTTCCGATTGCGACAGCGACAATGACGCATTCCGATTCAATTCGACAGAGGGAACCTTTCACTGCCGACGTTGCGGATTCGGCGGAGACATCATCGACCTTGCCAGAGAGGTTTTAGGATTATCCTTTACCGAAGCGTTTGATAGGATTGCGGACATCGCCGGTTACACGGACACTGATACCGCAACGAATCAAGAGCGACCGAGTCAAGAACGAAAGCCGGTATCTCCCCCCGCACCATTTTTGCCTACATTCCGTCTTGACGCAGACTCGCCGGTTTTCAAAGCAGTACAAAAGCACCGCCCGGATATTCTGTTTGACGATTATCAAAGAGCGGGGGCAAAACTTTTCAGGGACGGTATTGCGATTCCCATGTTCGATAATGCCGGCATCGAATCCGGTTGGGTTCGATACTTCATAGACGGAGGCAAGCCGAAGTTATTAGGCAAGAGCGGTATCGTCGGTGTGGACGCAATCTACAACCTACGCATTGCCAAGCAAGCAAGGATTGTTTTCAAGACTGCCGGAGTCTCTGATTATCTTGTCTTGTCAGGAACGATTGAGCGGCTCGGACTCGAAGCCGATTACTACGCTTTCACAAACGGTGCGGGTGAGGGAGAACTGCCCGGCAAGTTTGAAGCACTCATGCGACCGGCACTGACGGGAAAATCCGTTGGTGTCATTCAGGACAACGACGAGGCAGGAGAGTCGGGTGCGTTACGTTGGGCGGAGTCGATTGCGGAGTATGCGGCGGACGTGTGCATTGTCAAACTCCCGCCGGTTGTTTTCGATTGCGAAGTGAAAGACTTACGTGACTTTTTCGCAACGGACGGCGCAACGTTCACGGACTTACTTTTTTAACAAGGAGACACAACATGGAATTTACCAAAGTCGAACCCAAACAGAATCAACCGGCGGAGTCATCGCTCCGACGTTCACAACCTTTCCCTGTTGACGCACTGCCCAGCGTCATGCGGGATATGGTCAAGACCATTGCAAAGGCACAATCCATTTCCGAATCCTTTGTTGCCTACCCTGCTCTTTCACATGGAGCGGCGGCTATCGGCAATTCTTACAGAGCAGTGTGTTATGCCGACGGCGGGTGCGAACTGCCGACGTTGTGGACTGGTGTACTTGCTACTTCAGGTACGGGAAAAACCAAAATGCTCAATAAACTCTCCGCACCGTTTGAATCAATAGAAAAGTGCTATAAGGCAAACTACAAAGCCGCTATGTCCGAGTATCAGAACGAAATCAAAGCGGGAAACACTGCAACACTGCCGAAGGAAAAGCACTTGTTAGCCGGCGACTCTACAATGGAATTCATTTTCGTCATGTGCAGTGGGAATCCGCATGGCTTGTTACTATCGGAGTCCGAGGGGCGACTCTTCTTTGCTTTCGATAAATACCGAAAAACAAAGACCGATGAGGCGAACTTTTGTAAATTGTACGACAACGATTTTTTCAAAATCGGCAGGAAGGGCAGCGAGACCATCACGGGACGTGGAAGCATGAACGTTGCCATGTTGATTCAACCTGACAATTTCCGAAAAGTGTTAACCGAGAATACTGGAATGACGACCAGCGGACTCCTTGCCCGAATGAACCTGTGCTATCCGCCGGTTGGAGAATACCGCCTCGCCGGGCAAGTTAACGGCGATGTCTATTCCACATGGAACGATACCATTTCCGAAATGATTGAAAAACGCACAGAGGGGGAACCGGCGGAAATCTACCTTGACGACGCATCGCAGAGAACGTGGGATTGCTACATGGTCGATTGCCGCAATCTTGCAAGACGGACGATGGGTTGGCTTGGCGGATATTATGATCGACTCCACGTCATTGCCATGCGTATTGCGATTCAATTCCACTGTTTTGAAGGCGGGGGTAAGATTATGAATCTGGACACCATCGAGAGAGGCATTGCCATTGCGGAGTATATGAAATCGGAAAACGAGCGGGTTGTGGACATGTTCTCCGGCGGAGGGGAAACGGGGGAGAGTACTCTGACACCCGAACAGCGAGAAGTCATGAAGGTTTTGACAAAACATCAACCGGCGACGGAACGGAATATAAAACGGCACTGTACCGAAATACGTGAAAAATGGGAACCGGGAAAACTTGAAAACGTTTTGACGGAACTGTTGAAACTTGACATGGTAGTCCGGTACTCAGAAGACGGCAAAGGTAACAGGGGAACGACGTGGTGGAAAGTGAAAAATGCTACCACTGACAATAATGACACTGCCACTAATAGCGCAGAACACGGGAAATAAGGCATTAACGGCAGTGTCATTACTGTCATTGCAACGAAAAACGCAATTTCTAGCCTGGCTGTCCGCCGGTTCCGACTGTATCAATTTTCACGGCAAGGGTTGGAGTTTTTCTGTGTTTTCAAGACGATTTTCCCCTCCACAGTGCGAGTCGCATGCCATGATACCACACGGTATGCTTGCCGATTGCCCTGTGCCGCGCGAAGGGACTGCATCTGAACCCATTCTCGTAGCAGTATGACTCCCCCTCGGGGCGGGGGAACGGTTTTATTCAGAGTGAATCGTTGCCCCCTTTTTTGTCATTCTCTCTCGTTTTATATCATTTCCCCTCTTGTTTTTAATTTCCCGTGTGCTAGATTCGTAAACAGTAACGTAAAGTCAACTGCATGCCCCTGTTCCATCCGAAAGTCATAAAAAGACACGCACTGTCCATTGCAGTCGATCCGCAACACATCGCAGTGCTAAAACAATGGGCTGATAATCTCGAAAAAGGTGTCTTCGACATCGAAACGCAAGGCGACGGAAGATTCATCGAAAGAATTCTAGGAAACGTACTGGGATACGTCGCAAGAGGTGACGCACCACAATGGACGGCATCGAAAAACCAAGACATCGGAGGAGGAAACGTCGATGTCGCACTCGGAAATTTTACCGCCGATACCATCCAAATCCTCGCACCACTCGAACTCAAAGGAGCGAAAACCAATCTCGACATCAATACCAGCCGGAACGAAACACCAGTACAACAAGCATGGAGATATGGCAATGCTGTCGAAGGAACGAAATGGGTGCTCGTCTCAAACTACCGGGAAATAAGACTTTACGCCTACGGAAAAGGAAACAAAAACTACGAAACATTCGATCTGACAACACTCCCGACAGAGCCCGAACAATACAAACGGCTCATTCTGCTGCTCTCGGCACAAAATCTGCTCGGCATAAAAACACAATCGTTATTGGACGAGAGTGAACAGACCGGCAAAGACATCACCGACAAATTTTACAAGGAATACAAAGCGTTTCGAGTCCGGTTGATTGATCATCTTACAAAAGACAATCCGGCAATCGGCAAACTGGACATCATTCATCATGCCCAAAAGATTCTCGACCGTATTCTCTTCGTTGCCTTTGCCGAAAGCCGGGAACTTCTGCCGCCGAACACATTGGAAAACACTTACGTTGCCGACAATCCTTACAATCCGCAACCGACGTGGAAAAACTTCGTCGGACTCTTCGGTGCCATCAACGAAGGCAATGCCGCTCTCGGTATCACCTCCTACAACGGCGGACTCTTTGCCGACGATCCCGACTTGAATGAACTAAAAGTCAGCGATTATCTCTGCAAAGGTTTTAAGGACATCGGCAGTTATGATTTCAATACCGAAATCAGTGTGGACATTTTGGGACACATCTTTGAGCAGTCCATTAGCGATCTCGAAGAATTACGTGCAGTTGCCGAGAACGGCGGCACAGCCGCCGGCTCTTTTGACAAGAAAAAGAGCAAGCGTAAAAAGGATGGCGTGTTTTACACACCGCCGTACATTACGCAGTACATTGTGGAGCAGACCGTCGGCAACTGGCTTGTGGAGCGGCGAAGAGAAATCGGCTTTGATAGTCTGCCGGAACTATCGGAGATTGATTATGCTCGCTTAGCGCAAAGCAAAGGAAAACAATCCATCGCCGACAAACACATTGCCGCTTGGGAAGCATACAAAGAGGCAATGTCCCATATCAAAGTTCTTGACCCTGCGTGCGGCAGCGGGGCGTTTTTGATAGAGGTTTTCGATTATCTTTGTCGGGAGGGAAAGCGTATCAATGATGAACTCTCACGATTGCGGGGCGGTCAGCGATCCATTTTCCGTTGGGATACGTACATTCTTGCGAACAATCTTTTCGGAGTCGATTTGAATAGGGAGTCGGTCGAGATCACCAAGTTATCATTGTGGCTCAAGACGGCAAACAAAGGAGAGAAACTGACGTATTTGGAGAACAACATCAAGGTCGGCAATTCGTTGATCGACGACAAGTCCGTTGTCGGCGATTTGGCATTCGATTGGCACAAGGAATTTCCGCAGGTGTTCGCTTCCAAAGAGCCGGGACGGAGCGCAGTCCCCGGTTTCGACATCGTCGTCGGCAATCCGCCGTATGTGCGTCCTCATAAAATTGACGACATCGAAAAAGTTTTCTTATGGAAAACATATAAAGTTGCTTCGCAAAAAACAGATTTGTACGCCTTTTTTACGGAAAAAGGGTTATCGTTACTCAGAAAAAACGGCTCTTTGGGATTTATTATGCCAAAGACTTGGTTTAGTCTTCACTCCTTTTTCCAACTACGGCAACTTGTACTAAATTCGTACTATTTGTACAAAATTGGGTTATTGCCACAAAAAGTATTTCAAGATGCAACAGTAGAAACATCTACCGTAATTGTAAAAAATACACAAGCAGAAGATCATTGCAATATAACATTCTACGACGTTATAAAAAAAGAGGAGTTGCAAACGATGAAAGTCGGTGTGATAAGACATGACGACTCTCTCAATATAAACGCAAGACCAAAACAACAATTCAACAATGTTATTGAACTTGGTGAAATATCTATCATTATTGTCGGTATAGTAACAGGTAATGATAAAAAGTTTTGCCGCTTTGAAAAAATTACCGAATTAGATAAACCCGCAATTCGTGGGGCGAACATATCCCGTTATTCGTTAAACTACTCTGGAGAGTACATATGGTACGATAGGGAAAAAATGATAGAGGAGAGTAATTCTAAACCAAAAACTACATTAAAGGGAGGCGGTCTCTTGTGCAGTCCAAAGAATCCGTCTGATTTTGAGGTTCCTGAAAAAATTGTATTGCAAAGAATATCGAAGCGAATAATTGCCACCCTCGATACTAATCAATGCTACACTCATTCGACTGCTGTAATAATTCGCTCTAAAAATCCAGCGATGTTTTGTAACAAATTCCTATTGACTATCCTCAATTCATCGTTTGTCAATGACTGGCTAATCACAAACAGATCAAATGTGTCGGTAAATGTCGGTACAATTCAAAAAATACCCATTCCGAATATATCGCCAGCGGCGCAACAGCCTTTCATTGTTCTTGCGGAGAAGATGCTTTCTCTTCATGAGGAGTTACAAAAGGAGCGTGTTCGTTTTCAGACCTTGCTTTCGGACAATTTGGGAGCGGTGAAGATGGACGTTAAGCGTTTCGATGGTCTTTCGGAGTTTAAGGACTTTTTGGACGAATTGAAAAGACAAAAGTGTCCGATTCCTTTGAGTGAGCAGTCGGAGTGGCGAGTGATGTTTGAGAAAGCCAAACAAACGATAGAGTCTCTTGTCGACGTGATTGGTAAGACCGATGCCGCCATCGACCGAATGGTGTACGATTTACATGACTTGACACCGGAAGAGGTTGCTATTGTGGAGGGGAGATAGGCAGCCCCCATTTGAAGGGGATAGTTGTGAGTCCCTCCCGCCGGTTTTGTCATTCTCTCTCGTTTTATATCATTTCCCCTCTTGACGGTTTCCCGGATTGCCGATATAATGCATGCGTCGGGTTGATCACCGACACGATTATTGCCCGTCGATTCGCCGTCAAAGGCTTTCGGCGGGTTTTTACGTTCATAATATGGTGGAATCACAAAACAGACGAGTCGTTGCCTTTGTTGATGGGCAGAATCTTTTTAACGCTGCCAAGCAAGCGTTTGGGTATGATTTTCCAAACTACGATGCGGTAAAACTCGCGCAATTGGTGTGCGAGCAACGTGAGCGTGAGCGGCAGGAACAGTGGACGCTTGTAAGACTCCATTTCTATACTGGTATGCCGTCGCCTACCAAAGACGAACCGAGGAATCGGTTTTGGACATCCAAACTTGGGGCAATGGGTATGAAAAAACCTCTTGTACAAACGTTTTCCCGTCCCCTTGTTTACAGGAATGGCATAGCACAGGAAAAGGGTATCGACGTGCGGCTTGCGTTGGACGCTGTCCGTTTGGCGCATGAAAACGAGTATGACGTTGCTCTGGTTTTTAGTCAAGACCAAGACTTTATCGAACTCGCCATTGAAATAAAGCGCATTGCCGCAACGCAGGGACGTTGGGTTACGGTGGTATCTGCGTATCCTTTCGGTGCGTCCTATTCTAACAAGAGCGGCATAGATAAGACTGACTGGTTCAGGATTGACAAAGCCCTCTACGATCAGGCGATTGATTCTTACGATTATCGAAAGCCAATGGGGAAATGACCGTTATGTTTCCTTCGTTGCCGATTGTACCCTTTCCAGAGCGACGCTGTGGAGACTTTTCGGTAATTCGGTTGGTAATTTTACCTTGCGGAGACAAGCCCCGTTAATCGGCACGTAGCAGGTTTGCCCAGCAGGGAAAAAACCGAGTCAAAGGGAAAGTTCCTCAGAATCGGCAGGAATCGGCTTTTGCCCGGCGGAGGAAAAAAACCGAGTCAAAATGACTCGGTTATTGGCAAAAATGACTCTTTTTTCTATTGACAATGCCGATAAATGATATAAAATGATAGAGTTGTTTTCACGGGATAGTCCCTGTTTTCTAGGGGTTTATCCTACGTTTTTCACATCGTCAAGAAAAGTACCGAAACGCAGGCAGTCTGGTTTACACCCAGAAGGTCGAAGGTTCGAATCCTTCATCGCCCAGTGGGGGAGAATCTTCTCCCCCTTTTTCTTGAGCCCGGTGCAAGCCCTTTTTCAAATACTCGTCCCGAAAAAACATTGCACGATAACTGGAGTCATCGATTCTTTTCTCCGCATCCTCTACCGAAATTTTGCCCTGACAAAAGTCGGAAATCGTTGACAACATTGAAGTTAACTCGTTTGCCGCCGACGTAAATTCATGACTCGATTCCCATTCGGCAATCATTTCTTTGGCAGAAACGTCCAAGCCGAAAGTGTGTTTGCATGCTCCCTCTATCACCGATTCCGACCACCGTTGCCACTCCGCCGAATCGCCCGATTCTGGGGGAAAAGGGTGCGCCGAAGGGTGCGCCCACGACGACGAGCCGCCCGCACCACCCATCGCCGCCAATCTGCCCTTTTCGATTTTGAAATAGTAGAACAATTTTCGCACGGCTTCAGTATTTCCACAGACAGCAGTAATGTCACGTTCAGACCATCCACTATCCACCAAGTCATTGATGAACGACTTGCGCTGATTGTGCATAAAATTAACCCAAGGCTTAAGACCAGCCCGACGCATGTAATCCTTGACCAATTCGCCGACATTCGTACAATCCCGATATTCTGTGAGGAGATAATCCGTCCCCGCCGCCTTCGCCGACTCCAAGTCATTGTAATTCGATTCAGTATCTTTGAAGTAAGGCACGAATTCAGGAAAGACCGGTACACCCCGCATGCCCGTTTTGCCCTCTTTGGGAACAACAAAAGAGCCATCGCCATTCTCTTTCCATTCAAAATCAGAGAACTTCAAATCCCGAATTTCCGAAGGAATACGTCCCCCTTGCCAACGAGCAAATGCCATAATCAACCGCAATTCCCGCCTCTGTGGAGTATCATTCGGAATTGAATTAACAGCACGTTGCCATTCGTCGTGTTTGACTCGGTAATAATTATCGGGATTGCTTGTACTGCCGCCCGGCACGTCTTCGTAGGGATTCGATTTTATCAGTTTCGGAACCGCCCACTTGAATACCCGCCGGGCTATTTCGATGGCTTTGTTTATCGTTGTATCGGCAAGCGGTTTAGGACGATCAACGGAGAGGTAGTGTCGAAATCCCTCGGAGCCTTGTTCTCCTTCCTCTTTAATCAAATCGATGCGAATGTCTCCGTGATGTTCGATAAGATATTTCGATTTTCGATAATCAACATCTCCGAGTCTACCGCTCTTATAACAGCGAGCGAGCCATTCCGAAAGCATTGGTATCACGTCTTCAGGGCGTGCGTCGAGCAGTCCTTTGTCTATGAGTTTTTGCCGGAGAATTTTCGGCAATTCGTCAACATCCTTGCGGACATCTTCAGAGGGACGGACACGTTCACGTTTCCACCGCGCATACTCTTTAACCGCTTGCCGCATAATCGCAACGTACTTTGCGTCCGTACCAGCAGGCAGATAAACAGCGTCCGGCTTGCCCTGTTCGTTAATGAATATAATCTTGATAGACCTCTGTTTGCTTTTGCTACCTGCACTGTGTAGTTCAATCCATTTATCGTACCAGTAGAATTGCACAGGGTTACTACCAGTACCCAAGCGAAGGTACTCTACCTTTTTCTTACTGCCGAGTCCTGTGCCATGCTCGTTGTATTTACGAAGTTTGGTAACGATGTAATCATTTTCAGCAAGCCACTTGACATCCGCCATTGTGAGAAAATCACAGGTTACAGCCCCGGCGGATAAAAGTTCACAGAGCCCGCAGCGGAAGCTGTGGGAGTCTAACGTTGGGGGCCGGAGCGTCCGCTCCGGGCTCTGTGAACTTTTTATCCGCCAGAGCAGTAAGATAGGCAAGTTAGGAACGTCGGTTTCGTCATTGGAATCATCCCAATTCGTACGGAGAGTATCGAGAATGAACTGGTGCACTCCATCTTTGAGAGTCCTATCGCCTGCATCGATGTAATTCTGTTCGTGCCCTAGAAGGATTTGACGCATATCTTGGAGGATATTTTTCTGTGTTTTCGGTGCATCGGTACTTGGCGTACCCCTTGCCGTTGTTGGAGTCAGTGGCGTATCTGGGGGCAGCCCGGTTGAGCGGCGGAGTGGACGAAACAAGCGTTGAGGGACTCCGAATCAGAGTCAAAAGGGGGCGCAGAAGGGTGCGCAAGAAGGCGAAGAAGTCCGAACGTGCTGAAAAATAAAGAGGTTACAATACGGGCTTTAAGTCCTATATCGCCCAGTGCCCCTGGCTTATCGCCTGATTGCGGATTTGTTCCAACTGTTCTCGAAGATGTTCAGGGAGTTGTTCTCCCCCTTCCGGGACGAAGTCGATTCGTTTATCGGGGGCAAAATTGAACTGAAAATCTCTCGAAACCTCTTCGATGAGGTGCGATGAAATAATTGAATGAGAAGAATACCCAGGATTTATGACAAACAGCCGGGCTGACTCCCCCTCATGCTTTTGCGGGGATTCGAGAGCGTTGAATAGTTCCTCTTCAAGTCCCGGTATTTGGGACAGAAGACTCGACAGTCGGCTATCCATAACTTCATTGCCATTGCTGTCCTTTTGGATGAGACTTTTGGCTCCCGTCGCCGGATCAGTCTTGATGCTAACGTCGTCAAGCGTCAAACCGCCTTCTCGTTGCAAGTAACTTTTCACGAGTTGCTGTCTTGCTGCCGCATAATCATCAGAAGCAATATCTTTGCCGTTGAAGAGACCATGCCAAATATCATTCTTCGCTCTAAAATCCTTGATTTGTTCGACCAATTCTTGGTCGTTGTTAATCAAGTCGGCAAGGTGTTTCATTTTGCTGCTGTCAACCTTCCCATAGATTTCGATACTCTCGATGACGATTTTCCCGTTGGCATCTTCCGAGAGAATGAGGGAATTCCGTTCACCGTCAAGTCCTGCTTGTTGCAGCAAATCGTTGAGCCGGGCAGTGAGTTTCTCATTGTCTTCATTAAGCGAAGCCCCCAATGCGCTGGCAAGGGGCGGTTCATAAG
>Ga0099364_10015218_pt1 | contig 10159 bp, 10 predicted proteins | sample TergutTh196P3_FD_73070 | JGI IMG/M metagenome (GOLD analysis project Ga0099364, IMG submission 73070) | Microcerotermes parvus P3 segment gut microbial communities from Pointe-Noire, Republic of the Congo - Th196 P3 | ecosystem: Host-associated > Arthropoda: Insects > Digestive system > Gut ...
CCAAGGACGCCTCTGTATTCTTGGCAAAATGGCTCCATGAATAATTGCCGGACAGCAAAGAGGCAAGGTCTTCCAAAATGTCACCAGACTCAATCTCCTGAAAAAGGATAATATCCGGTTTTATGTTGATAGCGGCAATTGCAGCAGAAATTGAATTAATCCTGCCAAGATATTTTTCCTGCGACCAGCCGGATGCTTCTTTAAATTCATCGTACTCATTGCCATTATCATTGCCGTCAAATAGATTGTGTACATTCCATGTCATCAGCGTAATGGAATCCGCAGCCCTTTCTTCTGTTCCCTGCTGTGAAAAAGTACACCCCGTAGCGATTGCCAGCCAAGCGCCGACAAAAACCGTCAAAATAAATGTTGATTTTTTCATGTCAACCTCCATAAAAGTTATACCTATATATGGCACAGCCGTGCGTGGCGCTTTATCGAAAATCGAGAAATTTGAAAGATTTTTGACTTTTTTTTAAAAATAGGCCTCACATGGAGCGCATGACGGCAATGGTCAGATCATAATGGGTGCTAAAAAAGAGACAAAGAAATTGCCCTAAAAATGAAAAGAATGGGGTTAACTAGAGTCTGTCCATAATGTAGACATATTGTGTGGGACACAGGGTTTAAATTTTTTTCAAATATGCTATAATAACCGCAGGAGATCAAATAATGGATAAAGAAAAACTTCAATTCCTTAAAGACAAAGCAAAGGAAATACGCAAATTAACTTTGGAAGAGATTGCGACCCTGGGAACAGGGCATATCGGCGGAGCTATGTCTGTCGTGGATCTTTTAGCTCTGTTGTATTTTTACCGGATGAAAGTTGATCCGCAAAAACCGCGCTGGGAAGAGCGTGATCAGTTGGTGGTTTCAAAAGGCCATTCAGGACCGGCAGTTTATGCTACTTTAGCGCTCAAGGGCTTTTTCCCTATGGACTGGCTGTCTACCCTTAACAAAGGCGGCACAAGCCTTCCCAGCCACTGCGACCGCAATAAGACCCCCGGCATCGACATGACAACCGGTTCTCTTGGGCAGGGGTTTTCTGCCGCCCTCGGTATTGCGTTAGGTCTTAAAATAGACAAAAAATCCTCCGTTGTATATACCATCATCGGAGACGGCGAATCCAACGAAGGGCAGGTTTGGGAAGGGGCTCTTTTTGCCGCACATCAAAAACTTTCTAACCTTATTGCTTTTACCGATTACAATAGACAACAGCTTGACGGCTACACTAAGGATATTTTAGATCTTGACGACCTAGCGGCAAAATGGAAATCTTTCAACTGGTTTGTCCAAGAGGTTGATGGACACGACATTGCCGCTCTGGATGCCGCCATCGAAAAAGCGTTGGAAGAGAAAGAGAAACCGTCAATGATCGTTATGCATACAACCAAAGGAAAAGGCGCTTTTTTTGCCGAAGGTGTCGAAAAAAATCATAGCATGGTCTTTGACATGGAAAAGGCCAAAGAAGCCATCACAAAGTTGGAAGAAGGAGTTTAATGAAACGTTGTTTCATTTTCGATTATACTATCCGGCTGTTTAATCAATATTAAATAGTCAGATTAAACTGAGGTAAAATATGTCAGAACAAAAAGAAATCCGTGCCGCCTATGTAGATACTCTTGTTGAATTGGGCGCAAAAAATAATAACATTGTCGTACTGGAAGCAGACCTTATGAGCTGTACAAATACCGGTGCTTTTAAAGAAGCCTACCCTGACCGCCACATTAACTGCGGCGTTTCGGAAGCGAACATGGTCGGAGTTGCGGCAGGGCTTTCCACTTTGGGGAAAATACCCTTTGCGGCAAGTTTTGGCTGTTTCGCAGCCCGTCGTGTATATGACCAGTTTTTTCTTTCCGCCAACTATGCGAAGCTCAATGTAAAATTGACAGGAACCGATCCCGGCGTAACAGCCGCTTTTAACGGCGGAACCCATATGCCCTTTGAGGAACTTGCCTTAATGAGAGTTGTTCCGGGTCTCACTATCATTGAACCGACAGACTACGCATCCTGCGCCGCATTTGTACGCCTGATGGCGGAAGAGTACGGCTGCCATTATCTTCGTATTCCGCGAAAGCCTGTTCCTGTTATTTACGGTGAAAACGAAACCTTTAAGTTTGGGCAGGCAAAACTTTTAAAAGAGGGAAAAGACCTTTGCTTTGTTGCGCTTGGAAGCCTCATGGTGAACCAGTCTTTGCAAGCCTGCGAGAAACTTGCCGAACAAGGGATAAGCGCAGGAGTGCTTGATGTTCTCACGCTCAAACCTATTGATAAAAACGCGATCCTTGAACAGGCAGGTAAAGTACGCGGTATTATCAGCGCAGAGAACGCCCAAAAAGTCGGCGGTCTTGGCAGTGCAGTAGCGGAAATCCTTGCTGAAGAAGGTTGTCGTTGCAAGTTTGCGCGCATTGGCGTAAACGACGAGTTCGGCGAAGTTGGCACACAAGATTATCTTGTTAACCGCTATTGCTTTGATGTAGACAGCTTTATGAAAAAAGCTCAGGTGTTACTGGGAGCATAATAACCGATTTTGGTGATATTTTTGTTGCCAATTTAAGTATTTGTTGTTATAATATTAGAAATAACTTTTTTATGGAGGATAAAATGAAAAAATTATTCATTGCAGCAATCCTTGTATCTATTACTGTGGTTGGGCTTTTTGCTCAAACAAGGACTCCGATTCCCTTGCCGGACACAATGAGAAGTGGCTGGCAAAAGCCGGTTAGGTATACCGTAGTTGCGCCTAATGTTCTGCAGGTACGCGGTTCCGTACAGGACATGGACGGAATAATCTTACGGGATGTCAGGTACAATGGGCAAGGAACCTTGGTCATCAGCATACGCCATATGGAAGGCAGATTCCGCTGGGACAATGGCAAAATGTTTGGTGTCAGAGTAGCTACTCCGCCAACGACACCCAACCTGCAGCAAGTACAGGGATTTCTTGAATCACCGGGGAGAAGGCTAATGGACAGAATGATTGACGGTCCCTTTGCTGTTGGTGATGAAGTGGTATTTCCTTTGCCGGCAGACATGGTTGGAAAGCCCGGTACGATTAACATCGGACTGACTATTTATTGCGGCGCCGCTTTCGACATAGCTTTGTGGTTCGAGTAAGTTAATTAGTGTCTGTCCATAATGTGTCTACATTATGGACAGACTGCCAAATAACTGTCGTTTTTTAATGGCGGCAGTTATTTTCATTCATACCAAAATTCCAATGTATATTGGGCACCGATATAAGTTCTTAAAATAATATTAATAGTTGCCCCTGTAACACCTGCCAGTGAAAACCTCAGTGGTTCATCAATGGTCATGGGCCCTTCAATAAAGTGATCCGAAACAACCTTTCCTTCAGGAACAATTGATGTTCCGTTTACTTGCAAACCGAACATTTTGCCTCCCCAAGGGAATCTGCCGCTTATGGATTTAACAATAACAACCAAAGTTCTCGCTCCGTTATACGGTATATCGTTCATGTTTATTTGATCAGCATCTTCTGCTGATCCGCGAACAGCGAGGGTGTTTGGCGGTGTAACGGTGTACCTAGCCGGCTTTTGCCATGCGGTTCTTACCGTACCTGGTAATGTTACCGGGGTTCTTGTCTGCGCAAAAAGAGCAGGCACAAAAACAGCAGCTATAAGGAAAGCTGCAAAGAAAAGTCTTTTCATAAGATCCTCCATAAATAAAATTAATATAAACTAGTATATCATCAATATCGTATATTGTCTATAATAAAAATTATGAATTTTGTAACAATCGACTTTGAAACAGCAAAATATTCACGAGAGAGTGCATGCGCCATAGGGCTTGTAAAATTTTTGGGAGGAAAAGCTGCGGATAACTATTACTCGCTTATCCGTCCGCCCAGCCTGTACATTCGCCCGGACTTTACAGAGATTCATGGCTTAACTGTAGAAGATGTAAAAGACGCTCCCACTTTCAATAAGATTTGGAATGAAATCATTACCTTTTCCGGCGGTTTGCCGCTTGCAGCTCATAATGCCATGTTCGACATGGGTGTACTAAGGGCTGTACTTGAATGGTATAAAATTGATGTACCAAGCCTGCCTTATTTTTGTACTTGCAATTTAGCGCGCAATGTTTGGCCGGAGCTAGCGTCTCATTCCCTGCCAAAACTTGCAAGACATTTTGAAATTACATACAACGCACACAATGCTCTGGACGATGCCCTCACATGCGGAAAACTTGTGTTAATGGCCGCTGAAGAATACGGCTGTATAAGTGTCGAAGAACTGCTAAAAGATGCCAGACTGGAATTGAAGGTATTGTAGCATTTTCATCACGCAAAAACGTTATAAGGAAGAGATTAGTGTGTCGTGAACAATCTGTCCATAGTGTAGACACATTATGGACAGACCTGACTAATCACTTATCGCTGCTGCTGTCGGGTTGCTTCTATTGTCTGCCGCGCATTTGGATGATTCGGCTGTACCCGCAGTACCGCTTCCCAATCTGCAATAGCACGATTAATTTCGCCTTTCATAGCATACGCAATCCCGCGATTGTACAAAGCCTCCTGAGTATTCGGCGTTATCCCAAGAGCGGCGTTATAGTCAGCAATAGCTCTGTCATTGTCACCCTTGTTGTCATATGCAGCGCCTCGGTTTATCAATGCTTCCGGATAATCCGATTTTATATTCAGCGCAGCAGTATAGTCTTCGATTGCTCTGTCATTGTTACCTAATCTTAAATACGCATTACCGCGGTTGTACAATGCTTCATGATCTTCCGGTTTTAAATTTAATGAAGCGGTATAATCTGCAATAGCGCGGTTATAATCATTCTTATTCCTGTAAGATATGCCGCGATTATACAAGGCATCGGGGAATTCTGGCCGTATCCTCAGTGCGGCATTAAAGTCTGCAATAGCAGCGTCATAATCGCCTTTATTGTTATATGAGTGACCACGGTTGTTTAACGCTTCAGGATAGTCCGGCCATAAATTCAGCGCAGCGGTATAATCCGCAATTGCGCGATCATCGTCACCCTTGACACTATACGCAACACCTCGGTTATACAGGGCTTCCGGAAAATCCGGACGTAAACTAAGCGCCGCATCATAGTCCTCGATTGCACGGTCATGGTCGCCTTGCTTTGCATACGCAAGCCCCCGGTTGACCAATGCTTCAGGAAATTCCGGTCGTCTTTCCAACGCTGCAGAATAATCCGCTATTGCCCTTTCCATGTCGCCTTCAGCCGCATACCTATTACCGCGATTGAACAAGAAATCGGGGTCTTCTTCCTCGTTGTAAACTTCTTCAACGATTTCCTCTACAACTGGTTCTTCGACCGGTTCTTCGACCGGTTCTACAACCACCTCTACTACCGGCTCTTCCACCTGCACAGTTTCGCTGGTCGTCGCACAAGACACCAGTAAAAGTGCCATCATACATACTATCAAAAAATATTTCATTGTATGCTCCTTTAATATTGATATATTATAACATGAATCTATATGGAGATCAACTCATTTATTGCAATATGTTGGTTTTCGGCATAATATTTAGAATATAAATGAAAAGTTAAAAAAGACCTTCCCTATCTCTATCTTATTTATAGAAGAAAATACCAGATTTACCCAATAATGACGCTTTTTGCAACTCCCCTCACTTAAACATCGCTTTCATTTTTGCAATATACATTTCCGCTTGTTCATCGTCGGGGATAGAGTCTTTTTCTTTTTCGTGATGTTTGATTAAATCATTAGGGATTTCTGCAAGGAAAACAGAAGGTTCGCAGATACTTGTATTCTGCAAACGGCGGCGTTGTTGGCAGGAAGTTATGTAAAGTTTTTCTTTTGCTCTGGTGATAGCCACATAAAAGAGACGCCTTTCTTCTTCTATGCTACTTGCAATACCCGCTTCTTCTTCGGACTCTCCTATGCTTTTTTCGTGGGGAATTAAGCCTTTTTCAACGCCAGCGATAAACACAACCGGAAATTCCAAGCCCTTTGCGGCATGAATAGTCATAAGGTTTATTTTTCCCTTATTATCATCATCGCCTTCGTCCCTTGTTATAAGACTAATCCTGTTAAGCCACGGATAAAGACCGGCATCAAGATTATCAGGATCATTTTCCCAGTTTTCTATCATCTTAATAAAATATTCTATGTTACTGTATTTCCATCTTGCTTTTTTTTCGTCCTTACCGTGTTCTAAAACAAGATAACTCCAGTAATCAATATTATCGACTAACACACGCACGCAGTTTGAAAGGCTCCATTTTTTACCTGATTCGGATTTTCGTTCTAAAAAAAGAGTTCTAAAATTTTCTATCATGGCAGAAAATTCTTCAAGTTCTGTCGATGCTTTTTTGTCTTCAAAAAGAGCCTGTTGTCCCTGAGTTCTTGCATAAATAAGACGCGAAAGCGATGACCAAAGACTTGTTTTGTTCTTTTTGGCAATTTCACTTAACGATGCGATTGTGGTTTTACCAATGCCCCTGCGCGGAGTATTAATAATGCGTAAGAACCCTACATCATCATCCGGATTGGCTATAACCCTCATGTACGAAATAATATCTTTTATCTCTTTGCGCTGGAAAAAACTTGTTCCTCCTGACACCCTGTAAGGCAGATCTTCCGCTAAAAAGGCTTCTTCGATATTGCGGGATAAAGAATTGGTTCTTGTAAGAACTCCAAAATCATGATAATTAAAATCTTCTGCTATCATTAAGGTTCTTATTTGTCCTGCGATAAAATCCGCTTCTGCACTTTCGTTTTCAGGGTAAAAAAGTTCTATAGGTTTTCCGCCTTTGTTCCCTGACCAAAGATTTTTGTCTTTTCTGCCGGTATTGTGCGAGATTACACCGTTTGCAGCATCCAGTATTGTAGACGTTGAGCGGTAATTTTGCTCAAGTTTAATTTCAATCCTTTTGGGGAAATCTTTTTCAAACAGAAGAATATTTTCATAGTTTGCCCCGCGCCATGAGTAAATTGACTGGTCGTCATCCCCTACAACGCAGACATTGGCGTTTTTATTTTCTGCAAGAAGTTTCATCAGTTTATATTGAACATAGCTTGTATCCTGAAATTCATCTACCATAATGTACCGGTATTTTTGCCGGTACTTATTTAAAATGTCTTTGTGCTTTTCAAAAAGTTCTAACGGGATTGTTAATAGATCGTCAAAATCTACGGCATTAAAAATTTTTAACCCTTGTTGATATTCCTCGTAAACAGGCTGCATATCTGACTGCCGGATCCAATCGGTCATACCGGTTTTAATTTTTGAAAAATGCTGGCTTAGAGCGTATATATCAATCTTTTTTGAAAGCATTTTACATTCTCTAAGCGACTCTTTTATAAGAGACATTTTATCGGTTTCATCATAAACAGAAAAGTTTTTTCTGTATCCCAGAAGCTCCGCTTCTTCCCTTATTATCATAAGGCCGAAAGCATGAAAAGTGCTGACAGTCAGGCTTTGCATTTTTTTTCCTGTTAGCTGCTTTATGCGTGTTTCCATTTCCCGCGCCGCCTTATTGGTAAAAGTCAGCGCCAGAATGTTTGACTGCGGAATCCCTTTTTTAAGCATATGCGCGATTCTAAAGGTAATAACACGAGTCTTTCCCGAACCTGCTCCGGCAATTATAAGAACGGGACCATCAATTGTTGTGACGGCTTTTAATTGTTCTTCGTTTAAGTCTGTATATATATTTCTTTTAGACACAATAACCTTATTTGCATTAAATCCATAGCTTACAGAACTATGATCCCCGCTGCTCCGGCGGACATCGTCACTTGTAAGTGTTTAGTAATTCCTTAATTGCTTTTCCGGCTTTACCCCTATGACTGATTGCATTTTTTTCCTCAGTCGTAAGTTCTGCAAGGGTGCGGCTGAACTTTGGGATGATAAAAATAGGATCATAGCCGAAACCGCCTTCTCCTCTCATGGAATTGTGGTTTTTGACAATTTCTCCTTCTATTGTCTCCTGAACGGCGAAAAACCTGTTTTCATCAAACAAGATGACCATAGCACAAACAAACCGCGCCGTTCTGACAGGCTTATCCCCCAGTTCTTCCAAAAGCAGAAGATTCTGCTGATGACTGGTCAATTTTTTCCCTTTAATCTCGCCATAACGGGAGGAAAGTACGCCGGGTTTGCCGCCAAGGATATCTACGCATAGACCGGAATCATCTGCAATAACAGGGTCATTTTTCTTATTACCAAGGAGACGTTTTAATTCCCGCGCCTTTAGCATGGCATTTTCAAGGAAGGTCGCCCCTGTCTCATCAGGAGAAAAATTAATCCGCGCCTCGGAAGGCAGGCTCAAACTCCTGTTAAGAATGATCTGAAGCTCCTTTTTCTTATGGGTATTATTAGTTGCAAACCATATTTTCATAGTTTGATTATAGACTTTTTTTTTATTTCAATCTATACTTTAAATATAAATTATGAAAAATATTTGTAGATTTATTTTACTTTTTATGGCTGTCTTTTCTCTTTCCTGTTCAAGATCCAAACCGGAAATAACCTTTGGATTTATTCAATTGGTATTGTATCAGGTTGATGGGGAGCCTCAGGAACATTTTTCGTTTTTTATTCTTCCCCATGACGAAGACGGTATTGAAAATCTGGACGTATTATACCTGTACCATGAGAGGGATCAACTGCGTTGGCAGATAAAAAGTGATGAATGGGTTACTTTTGTGGAAGACGGCAGAACATGGATCGGCTCCAGAGGTATTACAATTAAAGATGAAACCCTCCCTCGTGGTGTTTTTCGGGCAGTCCTGATAAATAAGGGAGGGGAAAGCACAGAACGTAATTTTACTTTTGACGGTGATGTCCGTTTTCCTTTTCCTGAAATTGAGATTACATCCGGAAATTATTCTGTCAACTCGCAATGGCCAAGTAACAAACTGATCTGTTATGACGGTTCAGGTAATTATATCTCTACTTTAAGGCTGGAAGACCCAACAGGCAATGTCTCCGATTTAAGACTTCCTTCAAATGTAAGAACAGTCGCTCTGTGGGCAGAAGATGAATCAAATTCCTGCAGCGCTTATACCAATGTAGTCTCTGTCAGATAATGAATAAAAGTTATGTCATCCGTGCCGGCCGTTTTACACCTGCTCAGAAAAAAGCTTATGAAAATAATTGGTCAAAATATGTTTTGCCTTTTTCTGAAGGCTATATTGATTTTGACAAGCTGTTTTGCAACACAAATAGTGTTACAATGGAAATTGGTTTTGGGATGGGTATAACGACAGCGGAAATTGCCGAGAAAAATCACGATAAAAATTATCTTGGCATAGAAGTCCACCGGCCCGGCATAGGAAGGCTGTTATGGGAAATGGAACAGAGAAATATATCTAATATAAGAATAATAGAGTTTGATGCAGTGGAAGTGGTTGAAAAAAATATCAGAGCTGCCTCTTTGGATGCGATTCATATTTTTTTTCCTGACCCTTGGCCAAAAAAAAAGCACCACAAACGCCGTCTTGTAAAGAGGCCGTTCACAGATTCCCTTGCAAGATGTTTAAAACCCGGCGGGTATTTGTATTTTGTAACTGACTGGGAAGATTATGCTTTTCAAGCGTTGGAAGAGTTTAACGCCGCCAGGCTGCTTTCTAATGCTTATGATTCCTTTGCGCCTACGCAGGAGTGGCGGCCGCAGACAAAGTTTGAAAAGAAGGGTATTGCAAAAGATCATGTGATTAGGGAATTATATTTCTTACGGACGGCTGGGGAAGCGGCCAATTTAAGAGGATCGAATGTTATTAACGGTTGATATAGGAACTTCTAATTTTAAAGCTGCAGTTTGGGATTATGCCGGAAAAAGATTGTCGTTTTATATTTGTCCTTTGCCGATAAATGTTGATTGTTCACAGTGGTTGTTAGCGTTTGAAAATAGCTGTAATAATTTGAATAATATTTCTGATGTCGAAGGAATTGTGATTAGCGGAAACGGTCCCACTCTTGTACCTGTTTTGTCTGATGGCTCTGTAACAGAAGTGCGCTTGTGGACGGATCGCAGGGCGGAAAAGTATCAGAATGAAGTATCAGCTGTTATGGGCGGCTTTGTTGATGCAGCCTTCTTTCTGCCAAAAATCTTAAGTATTAAAAACGAAGAGCCGCAGCTTTACTCTAAAGTTAAACATTTTCTGGGCTGCCCTGAATATCTTGCTTACACG
>Ga0099364_10015219_pt1 | contig 10158 bp, 8 predicted proteins | sample TergutTh196P3_FD_73070 | JGI IMG/M metagenome (GOLD analysis project Ga0099364, IMG submission 73070) | Microcerotermes parvus P3 segment gut microbial communities from Pointe-Noire, Republic of the Congo - Th196 P3 | ecosystem: Host-associated > Arthropoda: Insects > Digestive system > Gut ...
ATTTCGACAACATCCGCAAGACAGGGAAGTATATCTGGCCCAAGGATGAGCTTTTGGATATTACGTTTTCGCAGATGCTCGACCGTGTTGCCGAAGAGTTCCCCGACCAGTATGCGTTTCGCTACACGACGCTCGACTACACAAGGACATATGCGGAGTTCCGCGACGATGTTGACGCTTTCGCCCGCAGCCTAATTGCGCTAGGGGTGAAGCCTGGCGACAAGGTGGCTGTATGGGCGACGAATGTGCCGCAATGGTTTATTGCATTTTGGGCTGCAGTCAGGATTGGCGCCGTGCTTGTCACGATGAACACTGCTTACAAGGTGCGCGAAGCGGAATATCTGCTGCGTCAGGCCGATGTCCATACGCTCGTTATGATCGACGGATACAGGGATTCAGATTATGTTTCAATCATAAAGTCACTGTGTCCGGAGCTTGAGTATTCGTCCCCTGTAAACCCGTTGCATTGCAAGCGTTTGCCGTTCCTGCGCCGCATCATCACGATATCTTCCAAGCAAAAAGGCTGCCTGACATGGGACGAGGCGCTTGAAATGGGCGTGCGCGTTCCTGTCGAGGAGGTTCATCGGCTTGCGGCTCAAACGCGCTCGGGCGATGTCTGCAACATGCAGTACACCTCAGGTACGACCGGTTTTCCAAAGGGGGTCATGCTTACGCATCATAACATCGTAAACAATGGGAAATGCATAGGCGACCGCATGGATCTTTCGACGGCAGACCGTTTTCTCATCCATGTGCCGATGTTCCACTGCTTTGGGATGGTGCTGTCGATGACGGCTTCAATGACGCATGGCACAACGATGTCGCCGTTGCCATACTTTTCGCCGAAAGCCGCGCTGGCCTGCGTTAAGCAAGAGAGGATAACGGCATGTAACGGCGTCCCGACAATGTTCATTGCAATGCTTGAACATGAGGATTTCAACCCCAATGATTTTACGCATATGCGAACGGGCATTATGGCGGGCAGCCCGTGTCCGATTTCCGTTATGCGTGATGTTATGGATAAGATGAATATGTCCGAAATAACCATTGTTTTCGGGCAGACCGAGAGCGCTCCCGGATGCACTATGAGTTCGATTGACGATGCCGTTGAAGTCCGCGTCGGGACTGTCGGAAGGCCGCTTCCCGGCGTCGAGTGCAGGATCGTTGACCCTGAAACTTATGAGGAGCTTCCCGACGAAGAGACGGGCGAGTTCGTCGCGCGCGGGTATAACCTGATGAAGGGGTATTACAAAATGCCGGAGGCCACTGCCGCCGCAATCGACAAGGAAGGATGGCTTCACACGGGCGATCTGGCTTGCCGCACGCCCGAGGGCAACTTCCGCATAACGGGCAGGCTCAAAGATATGATAATCAGGGGCGGGGAGAACATCTATCCAAAGGAGATTGAGGAATTTCTCTACACGCATCCCAAGGTCAAGGATGTTCAGGTCATCGGTGTGCCGTCGGAGCAATACGGCGAGGAGATTATGGCGTGCATCGTTTTGAAGGATGGCGATGAAATGAGTGAGAAAGAGGTGAAGGATTACGTACATGCTAACATGGCAAAGCACAAAGTCCCGAGCTATGTCGGTTTCGTATCCGAGTTCCCAATGAATGCCGCAGGAAAAATCCTAAAGTATAAAATGCGCGAGGACGCCGTGGAAAAACTAGGCCTCCAAAAAGCCGCAGCAATAGAAACAGCGTAATATCGGTCGCTCTGACTGTTCAGATGGTATCCGAGACCGGACACCATCTGAACAGAGACGAGTGCAGGAGAGAGTAGAATCAATGTTGCGTTTTTGCTCTTGATAGGATATATTGGTAACTGTAATTTGTACATTGTAATTTGCGGTCTTCGATCGCGTTTGGAGGTGTATTCTGATGGCTAAAAGTGATGTTGCGGTGGAATATTTTGACAGTGGGTTTAATTGCTCGGCGTCTGTTTTTGCGAGTTTCTGCGAGGACTATGATGTTGACACTGAAGTAGCGACGATGCTTGCCTGCGGATTGGGCGGGGGTTGCGGCGCAGGTGAGATATGCGGCGCGGTTTCCGGCGCAATACTCGTCGTCGGCTTGAAGTATGGGCAGAATATTGAAGGGGACATAGGAACCAAGAAGAACTGCTACGCGAAAGCATCGCAAGTCAGAGATGCGTTCAAGGAGAAAAATGGAGCATTGACTTGCCGCGACTTGCTGGCGGACACTTGGGAACTGGACAAGGAAGAGGGAAAAACACTGCGGCGCAAGTTATGCACGGGTTTTGTCAAAACCGCCGCGGAAATACTTGAGGAACTGGAGTATTGAGGAGAGGGTGTGTATGAAAAATATCGCAAAAGCAGCTATTGAGCTTCTGGAGAGAGGGGAGAGTTTTGTTCAGGCGACAATACTGTCTAGCATTGGGTCAACTCCTCGCGGGGCGGGGTCGTGTATGCTCGTCCTTGGCGACGGGAGTATACGCGGCAGCGTTGGCGGAGGAGCGCTTGAGGGCGGAATCATAAAAGCCTCCCCCGAGATTATGAAGTCAAAATGCGCTAGGGTTATTGACGTCGTGCTCGACGGCAATGATGAAAACGCGGTGGATGTGATATGCGGCGGAACAGCGGCGGTGCTGGTCGATTACATAGACCCGGGACATTCGGGCCATATCGAATACTTCAAAGCCTTGCAATCCACGCTCCATGCGGGAGTCCAAGCGAGAATCGTAACCGTGCCGCCTGTGGAAGGAAGCATCGCGACACGCTGTCAGTGCCTTATGCTTGCGGAAGGCCCTCCGCTCGGAGCGGACGGGTTAGATCCCGCAGTTATTAAGGCAATAGAGTCGAGAACAGGCAGTTACGATGCGTTTACAAAACTCGACAGCTTCGATGTCTATTTGCACAGCGTTGGTACAGATGGCATAGCATATATATTCGGAGCGGGTCATTGCGGGGAAAAGCTTGCGCCCGTGCTGGCTACCGTCGGGTTCGGCGTCGTCGTCATTGACGACCGCGAGGAGTTTGCGAACGCGGAAAGATTCCCAAGCGCGGATGAAATCATAGTTCCTGAGTTTATGGATAATCCGTTGAAGGACAGACAGTTCAACAGCGACAGCTATATAGTCATTGTCACGCGCGGACATGCGCATGACGAGCTTGTCCTTCGCGCCGCTCTTAGGACGCAGGCAGGCTATGTCGGCATGATCGGCAGCAAGAGAAAACGCGAAGCTATCTACGAACACATGCTCTCAGACGGATTCACGCAAAGCGAAATCGACAGCGTATACTCCCCAATCGGAATACCAATAGACGCAGAAACTCCAGAGGAAATAGCAATCAGCATAGCGGGAGAGATGATAAAAGCAAGAGCGAAGGGAAGGACTGGGAGTTGAAAGTTGAAAGTTGAGAGTTGAAAGTTAGGAGTTAGGAGTTAGGAGTTAGGAGTTACCTGTTACCTGTTACCTGTTACCTGTTACTTGTTACTTGTTACTTGTTACTTGCTACTTATTATCAGATAATTATGCATTATGAATTATGAATTATGAATTACGCATTGCGACTGGGGGGACTGTTTATGAGACAGGAAGATGCTGCGGGTTATGCTGAGAAGTGCTTTAATGGGGAGCCTGCGCCGTGTGCGTTTGCTTGTCCGTTTTGGCTGGATGTCCGTTCGCTGATGGAAAAGGCCGCAAAGGGGAGATGGAACGCCGCGTATAAAGCATTGCGCAATGCGGTTTTGTTCCCCGCCGTCGTCAGTGCGCTATGCCCTGCGCCGTGCGAGGGGGTGTGTCTGCGCATACAGAGCGGCGACGAAGCAATAGCGATGCGGATGATAGAAGACGCAAGCATCAGGTTCGCAAAAAGCACAAAGCCTGACAAATATGTAATTCCGCCGAAAACAGAGAGAATCGCCGTAATCGGTGCGGGCGTCGCAGGGTTATCTGCGGCGCTCTGTCTTGCGCAGAAAAACTATCCTGTGACGGTTTTCGACAGGAACGGCGCTTGGGGCGGAAGCCTTCGTTCGCATGCACAGTTCGAGAGGTTTAATGCCGATATTGCTCTGCAGTTCTCAGCGGTCGAAGTTGAGTTCAGGTTTAATACCGAAGTACGTTCGCTTGATGAATTGACAGAGTACGACCTCATATACGTTGCAACTGGTTCAGGCGGAAATGATTTTGGAATGCTCTCGGGGTGGGACTCAAAGCTGCTCACGACCGAAGAGCCAAGAGTTTTTATAGGGGGCGCGCTCACTGGCGAGGGGCTAACAGGTTCCATCGTTCAGGGGAAGACGCTATCCAAGACTGCCGAAGTCTTTTTGCAAACGGGCAAGGCGGCGGAAATCAATGACGGGGACAAACGCGTAGAATGCCGCATCGATTGCTACGACGCCGAGGCATCACCGCGCATCTTGCCTACGGGGGAAGATGGGGGATACACCGAGGAAGAGGCAAAATCCGAAGCCGCGCGATGTCTCCGATGCGACTGCGACATGTGCATGAAATCCTGCGAGATGCTTGGGACATTCCGCAAAAAGCCCAAGAAGATAGCCATGGAGGTCTACACTGATACTATAAGCAATCCGCCGTATTCCACGCATACGATTACGCGCCAAGCATACTCTTGCAATATGTGCGGACACTGCAAGGATATATGCCCGAATGATGTGGATATCGGCGCCCTGCTGCAATCTTCGAGAGTTGCCCGTGCCGAGAGCGACTCATACCCTGCGGCATTTCATGATTACTGGCTGCGCGAAATGGACTTTTCAGTCTTTGATGCATCATTATTCGCCGCGCCCTCGGAGACTGCGACCGAATTTGAGCGCAAGGGACTGAACACCTCTTATATCTTTTTCCCCGGTTGCCAGCTTGGGGCGCACAATCCTGAGTATGTCTATAAGTCATACGATTTTTTGCGGGAAAACTATAATGCCGGGATTTATCTAAACTGCTGCGGCGCGCCCGCGTATTGGGCGGGAGATATGAAAAGACTTGAAGATAACTTCAAGAATATCCGCAGCATTTGGAATGAGCATGGCGAACCAACGTTCGTTTTTGCGTGCGCCACTTGTGAAAGCGTTTTCGCTGAGTTTCTTCCTGAAATTCCACGAGTGTCGCTGTATGAGCTGCTGATTGGAAATGAGAAAATAAGCAAATCGAAATTTGCCGAAGCATCTGTATTCGACCCGTGCAATGCGCGAAAAAACCCAAAGATGGAGAAAGCCGTGCGTGAGCTTGCGCAAAAATCGGGAACAATTTTACATGAACTGCCCGAAAAGAACCGTTGCTGCGGGTATGGCGGGCATATCAGGTTGGCAAATCCGACATTGTATGACGCAATAACCGAAAACCGCGCGGCAATGAGCGAGAATCCCTATATCGTATACTGCGTGAACTGCCGCGAGGTGTTAATCGAAAAAGGCAAGGAGTGTGCGCATATTCTTGATATTGCGTTCGACATCCCGCAAAGCGGCGAAACATCAGGGCAGAAATCTGAATGTTCGGGACTTTTGCCCAAGGCTCCAAGAATCGATCAAAAACGCGAAAACGCGATGAAGGTGAAGAGAAAAATGAGCAAAGAGATAATGGGCAAGGATATTGCCATTGAAGCGCGGGAGTGGGATATGCTGGAGCTGATCATAGACGACGAGCTTGCTATGAGCGTTGACAGGAAGCTTATTGCGCTCTCGGATATAAAAGAAGCGATATGGCTCGCCGAAAAAAACGACGACAAGTTTGTTGACGAGACGGACGGCGTATGCCATTGCAGCATGGAAAAGCCCACCCTTACGTATTGGGTGCAGTACAAAAAGACGCAAAGCGGCGCATTCGAGGTCTACGGAGCGTATTTCCATAGAATGAGAATCGAAGCAGCCGAGACTGTGAAGGGGGCTTGAGCATGTACAGTGACGAAAGGGCTTGGAAATGCGGCAAGTGCAAGGAACCGCTCGTTATGAAAAAAGCAACATTCAGCTACCTCGGGCGCGACGTAACGCACGAGGTAAACCGCTGTCCAACCTGCGGCAAGGTCTTCATCCCGCAAAACCTAGCAGAAGGCAAAATGGCAGAAGTCGAAGGCCAGCTTGAGGACAAATGAGGGATTTGAGTTAACGCTATGCCGTGAAAATACCCGCGTTTTATCTGACGCTTCTTGTTTTTATAGGGCAAGTGTTTTCAGGTGTGTAGAAACGGTCATTAAAGCTAAAGGGAGCGTTCGCAAACTATGAACATTATAAAAGAAAAAAGGTTTGTACTATTTTTCTTGGCGGTTTCCGCAATGATAGCGATATCAGCTTGCACAAACGGAAGCAATAGTCCGAGCGTAAGCAATAACACATTGCCGCCAGTGCAGGAAGGAACACATGACCCGACACAATCATCAAGCGGGGGAACACTCGAACCATCACAAAATGCTGCTGAAACGCATGTGGCAAACACCGACAACGATCTTGATGGTATGAACCCGTCGGACGGAGAAATACACGCGCAAGATGCAAACACGCAAGATGCAAACACGCAAGATGCAAATACGCAGGATACAAACACGCAACCAGAGCCTATATCCGCAGAAAGAAACAATATACCCGTGGAAAACGTATCATTAGGTTTTAACGCAAAAGCTATGCTTCGTGGCGAAAATCTAGCGCTCAATCCTACGATTTCTCCATCCGATGCAACGGATAATAACATAACATATAAAACGGATAATCCAAATGTCGTGACTGTCTCTGACAGCGGTGTGCTAAATGCCGTTGGAGCGGGAACTGCAAAAATAACTGCGACAGCATCTAATGGTGTCACGGTAAGCGTGGAAGTAACTGTTGTTGTTCCAGTCGAATCTGTGAGTTTTGTTGAACCAAGCAAAACTATAAACCGTTACGATTATGTAACGCTCAATCCTACGATTTTGCCGACTGACGCAACAGATAAATCTCTCACATATAAGACAGATAATCAAAATATAGTAACCGTTTCTAACGAAGGCAGTGTTTACGCCGTTGGAGCGGGAACTGCTACTGTGACGTGTACTGCATCAAACGGGATCCAGACAACTTGCGAAATCACAGTAATTGTGCCGGTTACATCAATATCTGTCGAATCCGATAGGAATAGATTCAAGATCGGCGAAACCGCTGGATTCAAAGTAACGGTATATCCCGAAGACGCGACGGATAAAAGTTACACGATAAGCATATCAGGTTCCGGGGGAAGCCTTTCCGAAAACAATGCTGTTCTATGTTCTTCAAGCGGTACAACGACAATAACAGCCACCGCTTCTAATGGTGTTTCGGGAAAAAGGGACATTGAAATATTTGATATGAACGAGTTAGCCGCAGAAGTAGTAAGGCTTACTAACATAGAACGTGCAAATCAAGGTTTATCTGCGTTATCGGGGAGCAATAGCTTATTAAACTCTGCGGCAATGACAAGGGCTGTTGAAATTATCACGAATTATTCACATACAAGACCTAATGGAAGCAGTTGCTTTACCGTGTTTGATGATGTAGGTTTGAGTTATGGTGCGGCAGGCGAGAATATTTATTCAACCCCCGCTTCGCCACAAGCAGCAGTTAGTGGTTGGATGAACTCAGAAGGGCATAAGAGTAATATCCTTAATTCTAACTATAAATCCATAGGTGTCGGCGTTGCGATGGACAGCAACGGTACACTTCATTGGGTGCAAATGTTTATAGGCTAAATCCAGCAAAACGGTCTTCCCCATGCCTCTTTGTCCGATAAAGAAGGTAGCGCGATTGGGATGGCCGGGCGCAGCGGCGATGCTCTCCATGAACTCCGATATCTCTTTATCGCGCCCTACTATATACTCCGACCTATAACCAAACGTCGGCGAGAAAACATTTGTTGTGCTGCCCTCCTGCTTGCGCTTTAGCATCCTTTATTACTCCTTATCACTCTTTATTACTCTTTATCACTCCTTATCACTTGACTGTTATTCGCCACCTAGACGAGGAGGTGTTGGGGAATTGAATAAAATCTCCATCCGTTTTTTCGATGACAGAGAGGTTCGTGCTGTTTGGGATGACACAAATTCCAAGTGGTGGTTTTCGGTCGTCGATATAGTTGGTGTTTTGACCGACAGCAAAGACCCTCGTAAATACTGGACTGTAATAAAAAATCGGCTAAAAAATTCAAATTCTCAACTGACTACAAAATGTAGCCAATTCAAATTGATTGCTGAAGACGGTAAAAGACGTTTAACCGATTGCTTGGTGCAAGATGATGTGCTATCGCTTGCCGATGACGTTCCGAGCAAGAAAACAAGAGCGTTTATCGAATGGTTCACATACAGTGACGAAACCATTGACGGTAAAAGCAAATCCAAAGCCTACGCTCTTTTTGACAGTTCGTTGCTTGACACGATAGAAGTCGGTACGACCAAAGGCTTACAACAAATCCACGGCTACCTATTCGGAGGTTTGTATGACTTTGCGGGGCAAATCCGAACACTAAATATCGCAAAAGGCAGTTTTCAATTCGCAATGGCTCGGTTTTTACCGGAGACTCTTGCGAAAATAGAGAAAATGCCCGAAAGCGGTTTTGATGAAATTGCGGAAAAATATGTTGAAATGAATGTCGCTCACCCTTTTATGGAAGGCAATGGCAGAAGCATGCGCATTTGGCTTGACATGATGTTGAAGAAGAACCTGAAACTGTGCGTTGACTGGAGTGCGATAAACAAAAAAGCCTATCTTTCCGCAATGGAAAAGAGTGTTGCAAACCCTACCCAAATTAAAGCTCTCTTGAATTCTGCTTTAACGGATAGAATCAACGACCGCGAGATGTATATGAAGGGTATTGACTACTCTTATTACTATGAGGAAGAAGATATTGTCGTGAGCGGGGGCAACGAGGAATAAAGCTGCAAAAATAGTGCCTTAGTTATTTCTTTTTATAGCCCGATAGGGGAGAGCGGTTGGCGGCGTCGCGTAGGCTGCTGCTTTCGATGTGAGTATATATCTGAGTGGTATTCAGGTGCTCATGTCCGAGCAGTTCCTGCAGCGTCCTTATATCGACTCCGCTCTTTAGCATCAGGGTGGCCGCTGTGTGACGAAGCTTGTGAGAGGAGTATTTAGTGCTGTCAAGCCCTGCCGCGAGCAGGTGCTTTTTTACCAAGCTATGCACCGTTGACGTACTGATCCGCGTGCGGCGGCTTGAAAGGAATAGAGCTCTTTTGTCCGCTGCCGCGATATCTTTTCGGATGGCCAGATAAGCATTGATTGCCTCGGCACATGCATCGTTGAGATATACGATGCGTTCTTTATTACCTTTGCCCAGTACTCTTATCGAATCTGCTCTAAGGTCTGTCAGGTTAAGCCCTGCCAGCTCGGAAATGCGCAGCCCGCAGTTAAGGAAAATTGTAAGGATGCAAAAGTCGCGTTCTTTGTTTACGCCGTCGACGCCGTCAAGCAGCTTGAGACTCTCATCAAGGCTGAGAAAGCGGGGGAGCGATTTTCTCAATTTTGGCGAATCAAGGTCCGCCACAGGGTTTTCGCTGAGTTTGTTTGCTTTGAGAGTGAGGTATTTATAATATGAGCGTACGACGGCAATTTTCCTAGCTCTCGAATTGGCGTTAAGCCCATATTCAGTATTGCGGCTGTTGGCATGTTTTGGCCTGTCGCGGGAGAGGAAAGCCAAGTATTCATATACATCGGAAACTGTGACGGATTTTATCAGGTCTATGTCTACGTCCATTATTGAAATTTCATGAAAAGCCGCATTTTGTGGAGCAAGGTTTTTATGCAGCTTGAGGAAACGGAAAAATGTCCGAAGATCGAGAAAATACTCATCGATAGTCCGCTTAGAATGACCTTTAATTGTTTCATGATAAAAAAGAAACTCTCGCAGTATTTCGGGTGAGTCAGTTCTGTAATCCATACGCTGCAACCTCCGTGGATTTTTCTGTCTTGTTTTAGCGCCTTTATATAAATATAAAAGAAGCCCAGGGGATAGCGCAAAAACAAAGACGAAACACAAGTTAACTATATCATCAATATAAAACCAAGTCAATACATAATAGCACAAAATAAAGATTTTGTTCAATTATGGGTAACCAGTGTGAGACATTATATATTTCACAATTTATCAATTATAAAGTTCTTATTCAAAAACAGCGTGGACTACAATATTTTCAGATTGCATTCCTTCGCCATCGGGTGTAAGCA
>Ga0099364_10015220_pt1 | contig 10156 bp, 9 predicted proteins | sample TergutTh196P3_FD_73070 | JGI IMG/M metagenome (GOLD analysis project Ga0099364, IMG submission 73070) | Microcerotermes parvus P3 segment gut microbial communities from Pointe-Noire, Republic of the Congo - Th196 P3 | ecosystem: Host-associated > Arthropoda: Insects > Digestive system > Gut ...
CCACGTTATTGTGCAACTTCCACAATTCAGCCCTCAGCAAAATGTAAAATGTGTAAAAATGGTTACAGATTGGGGTGAGGGGTGTAACTTTTTGTCGAGGGAATGAACGCTCCCTCCGCCGCCTGCGGGCGGCACCTCCCTCTGGGAGGGAGGCAAAAAACTCCTTGCCTCCCTCTTTGAGGGAGGTGTCACCCGCAGGTGACGGAGGGAGCGTTTTTAAACAGCTTGATGAAGCAGCACACAAAACATTAAAATTTTACACAAATTTTACCTAAACCTGTATCCCAATTTTACATTTATGTGTTATTATACCTTTAATGGCTCTTGTGTCGTTAAAGCAGTAAATCAATCGGCTGTTGCCGATTCGTGAAGATGAGAAGATGAAAGGATTGTTTTAAGTGAGTAACGCACCCGAATTTGAAAAAGGCTCTGTGCGCGCCTACGCGCCGCGCTCTGTTGAGCAGCTTATGCGTATTGTGTTTCTAATATCCGCCCTTGCCGCGATTTTATCGGTCGGGCTTATCTGCGTGTTCTTGTTTGCGGGCGGGCTTCCGGGGATTGGGAAAATCGGGGTGAGGGAATTTTTGCTCGGCACGGATTGGTCGCCCGTCAATGTCCCCCCCTCTTACGGAATCCTGCCTATGATTTTGGGAAGCTTGTATGTAACGGCGGGTGCGATTATAATCGGTGTACCGATTGGGATTTTTACGGCGGTTTTCATGGCTGAAATCTGCCCTAAGCCGATTTACGGCTTCCTAAAGCCCGCCGTCGATTTGCTGGCGGGGATTCCGTCGGTGGTTTACGGGTTTTTCGGAATGGTCGTGTTAGTTCCGCTTGTAAGGAATTGGTTCGGCGGAAACGGCTCGAGTATGCTTACTGCCTCTATCCTGCTGGGGATTATGATACTTCCGACTGTAATCGGGATTACCGAAAGCTCTATAAGAGCTGTCCCCCGTGAGCTTTACGAGGGCTCAATCGCGCTGGGTGCGAGCAGGGAAAGGTCGATTTTCGGGGTTATTCTGCCTGCCGCGAAGTCCGGCATTATGGCGGCTGTCGTGCTCGGCATAGGGCGCGCTATCGGGGAAACCATGGCGGTAAAAATGGTAGCGGGAAATCAAGCCATTATGCGTATGCCTAACGAATTTTTAAGAGGTGTCCGCACCCTTACGGCGAATGTCGTCATGGAGATGGGCTATGCTGAGGGACTGCACCGCGATGCGCTGATTGCAACGGGGGTTGTCCTTTTCGTATTTATCCTTATTATCAATCTGCTCTTTTCAATCTTAAACGGGAGGGGAGATAAATGATAAAAGCATTAAAAAGAAAAAAGCCCTTTGATACTTTTCTTTGCTTGCTGACATGGCTCAGCGCGATAATTACTTTTTTTGTCTTGATTTTTATTCTTGCATATATTATAATAAGAGGAGTGCCTAATTTACGCCCCTCGCTCTTTGAGTTTACATACAACACGACTAACGTGTCGCTCCTGCCCGCGCTTATCACAACGATTATGACTGTCGCGCTTTCGTTGGCTATATCCGTTCCGCTGGGTGTGTTTTCGGCAATCTATCTGGTTGAATATGCGAGCAAGGGAAATAAGCTGGTGAAAATCGTCCGCATGACGGCGGAAACCCTGTCCGGCATACCATCTATTATATACGGGCTTTTCGGCTCATTGTTTTTTGTCATATGGCTGGGCTGGGGAATTTCACTGCTCTCGGGCGCGTTTACCCTTTCAATCATGATTCTGCCGCTCATCATGCGGACAACGGAGGAAAGCCTTAAAGCAGTACCCGAAACCTACCGTGAGGGCTCTTTCGGGCTGGGCGCGGGTCGGCTTCGCACCGTGTTCAGAATTGTCCTGCCTTCCGCCGCTCCGGGAATATTAGCGGGGATTATCCTTGCCATAGGCAGAATCGTAGGAGAAACCGCCGCGCTGATTTATACGGCGGGAACGGTAGCTCAAATCCCCGTAAATCCGACAAATTCGGGCAGAACCTTGGCAATCCACCTTTACGCGCTTTCAAGCGAGGGCTTATACACAGGGCAGGCTTACGCTACGGCGGTGGTATTACTTGTAGTGGTTGTAGGCATAAACGCGGCGTCCAGAGCGGTAGCTAAAAAAATCGTTAAAAACAGATGAGCCGAGAGGCATAGCGGAAAGGACGAGTTAAATGATTAAATTCAAACTAAGCGGGGTTGATTTACATTATAACGATTTTCACGCGCTGAAAAATATTTCAATGGATATAGAGGCGAATCGGATTACCGCCTTTATCGGTCCGTCCGGCTGCGGAAAGTCAACGCTTTTAAAAAGCTTAAACCGTATGAACGACCTCGTGGAGGGCTGTAAAATTACGGGGCAATTTTTGCTTGACGGCGAGGATATATACGAAAACATTGATGTTAACCTGCTGAGAAAGCGCGTTGGCATGGTTTTCCAAAAGCCGAACCCCTTCCCTATGAGCATATATGACAATATCGCCTACGGACCGCGCACCCACGGTATCAGGTCAAGATATAAGCTTGATGAAATCGTTGAAAAATCTCTTCAGGACGCGGCAATATGGGAAGAGGTAAAGGATAGGCTGAAAAAAAGCGCGCTGTCCCTTTCGGGGGGGCAGCAGCAACGCCTTTGCATCGCCCGCGCACTTTCGGTATCGCCCGAGGTTTTGCTTATGGATGAGCCGACAAGCGCGCTTGACCCCATATCAACGTCAAAAATAGAAGATTTGGTTCTGGAACTGAAAAAGCAGTACACGGTTGTAATTGTAACGCACAATATGCAGCAGGCAACAAGAATTTCCGACGCAACGGGGTTCTTCCTGTTAGGCGAGGTAATCGAATACGGTGACACGGAGCAGATTTTCTCTATGCCGCAGGATAAACGCTGCGAAGATTATATTACCGGGAGGTTTGGATAATGAGAAATAAATTTGAAGAGCAGCTTTCACAGCTTGACAATATGCTTATTGAAATGGGTACGCTGATTGAAACCATTATAGCCATGTCGGTAAGCGCGTTAAAGAACAGGGATGCGGAGCTTGCTAAAAAAACGGTCGCTTTCGACTATGAAATTAACCAAAAGGAAAAGGATATAGAATCACTATGCTTAAAGCTTCTGCTTCAGCAACAGCCCGTGGCAAGAGATTTGCGGCTCATATCAAGCGTTTTAAAGATGATAACGGATATGGAGCGAATCGGCGACCAATCGGCGGACATCGCTGAAATTGCTCTTTACATCGATAAGCCGTATATAAAGAAGCTGGAGCATATCCCCCAGATGGCTGAAGCCGCCGTCAGAATGGTAACTGACAGCATTGATGCCTTTGTAAACAAGGATTTAGAGCTTGCCAAAAAGGTTATTACATCGGACGATTTTGTTGATAACCTTTTCAGAGAGGTTCGCAACGACTTAATATACCTAATCAGCGAGGATGCCGAAAACGGCGAGCAGGCGATTGACCTTATCATGATAGCTAAATATTTCGAGCGCATAGGCGACCATGCCGTAAATATTGCCGAGTGGGTAGTATTTTCCCTCACGGGCAAGCACGTCAGCGTTGGCTATTGTGATAAGAAGCTTTAGCTTGCCTTTGAAAGGAGCAGATGTATGCGTAAAATATATATTGTAGAGGACGACGGCGATATTCGCGACATCATCATATACGCGCTTCAAAGCCGCGGGTTTGAAGCGGTCGGCTTTGACAGGGCGGAGAGCTTTTTTGAGGAATTGGAAAAAAGCCCTCACTTGCCCGATTTGTGCCTGCTTGATGTTATGTTACCCGAGGAGGACGGCTTTTCAATCCTTAAAAAGCTCCGCAACTATCCGCGAACAAAGGCTCTTCCCGTAATCATGCTTACGGCAAAGGTCAGCGAACACAGCAAGGTAAAGGGGCTGGACATGGGCGCGGATGACTATATCACAAAGCCCTTCGGCGTTATGGAGCTTATATCCCGCGTAAATGCCGTTCTCAGAAGAAGCGGAGGGGATGAGGAGCAGATTTTTGACTATCTTTTGCTTTCTCTTGATAATAACCGCCGCAGTGTTTATGTAAAGGATGAACTGATTCCTCTTACATTCAAAGAATACGAACTGCTTTACTACTTGTTTTTTAACAAGGGATTAGTTTTAAGCAGGGATAAAATTATGGAAGCGATTTGGGGCTGTTACCATGAAAATGAGAGCCGCACCCTGGATATGCACATCCGCTCTCTGAGGCAAAAATTAGGAGAGGCGGGGGATTATATTAAGACAATCCGCAACGTAGGCTATAAATTGGGCGAGGAGCAATTCGGACCCGCTAAGGAGCATGTATAATGGCTGTTAGGAAACGTATTATTAAATTACTTGAAAGCATAGACTTTGATAACGACAGCCCGGAAACCTATGACAACCTGGCACCCTTTGTAAAAAAAATCACAAATCAAAAAAAGGCACTGAGGCACGAAATTGAAATTCAAAAAAACCGCGCGGATACAATCGAAAAAATTACCGAAAATATGAAAGCCGGTCTTGTTATGATTGACCGCTCATACAAGGTGCTTTCAGCTAACAAAAGTGCTTTTGATATTTTCGGGGCTGACCTGTTAGGCAAAAATCTGCTGCATATCTGCCGGGATACGGAATTTCAAAGCGGTTTAAAAAGTTGCTTTGCAGGGGATGAATCCGAATCCTCACTCTCTAAAGACGGCAAGGTTTACAATGTCTTCTGCCGCGCGGCGAACGATATTGGGATTATTCTTTTAGTTGACCATACCGTTCGCTATGAAGCCGAAAAATTACGCCGGGAATTTTCGGCAAATGTTTCGCACGAGCTGATGACTCCTCTGACAACCATCTCAGCACTTGCCGAAATGATAGGGAACGGTATGGCAAGGGGCGAGGATATAGTCGGGTTTGCCTCTAAAATTTCCGCGCAATCAAAAAGACTGATTGAAATTATAGACGATATAATAAAAATTTCTAAATTTGATGAAAACAGGTTTGAAAAGGAATACTCCGAATTTGAGCTTAACAAGCTTGCGCTGACGATTATTGAGGCATTGCGCTTAAAAGCGGAGGAGAAGAATGTTTCTTTAAATTTAGAAAGCGAAAAAATAAAGCTCCGTGCAAACAAAAGAATGATTGACGAGCTTTTATATAACCTGATAGATAACGCGATAAAATACAACAAGGATGGCGGCTCAGTTTCGGTTTCGCTTGATTCCACGGGCGGCTTTTGCAGCATTACCGTAGCCGATACGGGAATCGGGATTCCGCATAAGCATTTAAACCGCGTTTTCGAGAGGTTTTACAGGGTAGACAAATCCCGCTCCAAGGAAACGGGCGGGACGGGGCTGGGGCTTTCTATCGTGAAGCATATCGTTGAGTATCACGGCGGAAACGTATCCATAAAAAGCGGCAAGGACGGGACATCAATTACCGCGCTGTTGGCAAACGAATAAGCTTTAGCTCCCTATTCTCCACGGCTGAAATATAGTCGTGAATATCATTGAATTTATAACTCGAAGCAACGCCGAAGCCGTCAAGGTAATCGGCGTTGTGCGCGTCCGAGCCGGAGGTTTTCGGGAGGTTGTAGCTGTCTGCATACCATTCGGCGCGCAGGTCGCACTCCAAAAAGCGGTTTCGCGCATTATAGACCTCTACCGCATCGGTGATTTCCGGCAGCAGGGTGAACTTTTTTATATAAAGCTCCTGACGGAATGGATGTGCCTGCACAACATATCCGCCGTTTAAGCGCGCAAATTTTATATAATCGTAAACGGGCATATCCATAACCTCGGGGTGCTCTGCCAGCCAGTCGCCGTCTAAGCCGTAGGTAAGAAATTCACTTCCCTCATAGGCATATTCCCAACCGAAGAAAACAGACAGACCGATTCGCTCCCCGTGCTTTTTTGCATTTTCATATCCCCGGCAAAAGCGGCGCACCTTTTCTTTCCAAGGCAATCTTCGGTCAACGCTGGTATGACCGTTAAAAAAATGGTCGGTTACGATGATTCCGGCATACCCCGCCTCTTTATAGGCTCTCGCCATCTCCGCCCCCGTAGCCGCGCCGCAAGCACTCGCCTCCGAGGTATGGAGGTGGGTTTCATACTTATATAGGCTCATATCAAAACCCCCTTTTTACAATGTACAATTAACGTATTGATTTAGTCGCTGAGATATTGCACAAATTTTTCGTAGGGGCGACCGCCTCGGTCGCCCGAACAATCCCTCCGCCTTAACTCCCTCCGCCGCCTGCGGGCGGCACCTCCCTCAAGGAGGGAGGCAAGAAGTTTTTTTGCCTCCCTCTTTGAGGGAGGTGTCACCCGCAGGTGACGGAGGGAGCTAAGGCGAACGAGGCGTTCGCCCCTACAATAGCAATAAAATAAACTGCTTAAAATGTTACGCCAAGGGCGTAACTCCTTCATTGTTAACTGTTCATTGTTCATTGTTAATTGAATTAAGCAGTTGTTCAATTTCTTTTTGGTGAAGCTTTAGGCTTACCGTGTTTACGATGAGACGGGCTGAGATGGTGGATATTTCTTCTATTACTTCCAGTCCGTTTTCTCGCAATGTACTGCCGGTTTCAACGATGTCCACGATGGCGTCGGAGAGGTTCAAAAGAGGTGCGAGCTCAACGCTTCCCTCGATTTTAACAATATCTACATCTATGCTCTTTTCCTCAAAAAAGGCGCGCGCGGAATTGGGGTATTTCGTGGCTATGGTTTTGACATTGTAGCCCTTATAAAAATCAGTGCCTTTCTTTACGGCAAGCGAAAGCCTGCATCTGCCGAAGCCCAAGTCCGCCAGCTCAAAGAATTTACCGCTCCGCTCCGTGATAATATCCTTGCCGACCACCCCCATGTCGCATACTCCGTTTTCGACATAGGTGATAACATCATCCGCTTTAGCAAGCACGACCTCTATAACGCTCTGCGCCTCTTTTTTTTCTATTGCAAGAATCAGCCGCCGCCCTTTATCGCGGACATCGGAGCAGTCATAACCGATTTTTTCGAGCAAAGTAATGGTATCCTTTTCAAGCCGTCCCTTTGTCAAGGCTATGCGTAAGGGGCGGGGTTCTTTTAAGGCAGAGGGAACGCCGTTTAGTTCCTTATTCAGCTTTGAAACGGCGTTAATATTAACGGCAAAGCCTACTGCGGGGGCGTTTGAGCCGAATTCGGAAAGCAGGTTATTATATCTGCCGCCCGACAAAACAGAATCGCCGTAGCCGCGGATATAGCCCTTGACGACAATCCCTGTATAATAGTGCATCTTGTTTACGATTCCCAAGTCAACGGTAATCTGACCGCCGAGCCCCAAGGAAACGAGAGAATGATAAAATTCCTTCAAATTTAATAAAAAGCAATCGGTTTTTTCATCGGTAAAAAGCTCTCGTGCAAAAAGCTCCTGCGCTTTTTCAAAAACTTCCTCACCTCCGAAAAGCCCCGGAAGCCGCTTTAGTACCCTTGTTATGCTGTTTTCTCCTATACTGTCTAAAAGGTCGTTTAACGCGGGATAATTTTTGGCTTCAATCAGTCGGCGGATATTCTCCTTTTTGTCTTCATCCGCATCAAGCCTGTTCATAAGCTCCCTAAAGAAGCTTATATCGCCCAATTCAATGCGGAATTCGCCCCCGCAAAGCGATAAGGTTTCTATGGCGGTCTTTATAACCTCCATATCCGCATCCTCGACATCTCCTATAAGCTCAATTCCCATCTGCCTTATTTCAATGCTTTTACCCCGCATTACGGGGTTATTGCGGTACACATCCTGACAGTAAAACAGGCGCAGGGGCAAGGAGTCTTTCAGTCTGGTCGCGGCTATTCTGGCTATGGGCAGGGTTGAATCGGGGCGGGCTACTAAAAGCCGCCCCTTGCCATCGGTCAGCTTATACATGCTTTCTTGAGGAAAATACCTTGAATTAAGGTTAAATATATCAAAAAACTCCAAGCCGGGCGTAACAACCTCGCGGTAGCCCTTTTCGGTGAATAGCTTCGCGAGCCTCTCCTCAACTCCGCGCCGAACGGCGCAATCCTCAAAAATCAGTTCATTTGTGCCCTCGGGCGTTATAAGGTCAAATCTTTTCATAGCAATTCCTTAATAGATTTTAATTTTATTTAGTTGCTCCAGCAGTTCCTTTTTATCCTCCAGTGTTTTCATACCCTTATCGAAAATCTGCTCCATGCGGTAGCGGATATAATCATCGTAAAGCTCCGTGCCGAATATGTGCTCATCAATCAGCTCCTCGTAGGTTTCCGCATCTACATTGCCGGAAACAATCCGCATAAGCTTTTCCAAGGCAATCATTCTCTTGTCCTTCTCCGAAAGGTTTTTGGAAGACGGCAGAGCGTTCAGAGAAACAAGAAGATTTCTCTTATCCTCCCTTATGGAATACCCACTAGATTCAATCCCGCCTAAATCCCTGATAATATTGCTTTTAAATGCGGACGCGGCAAACGGGAACATTTTAAGCGGTAAATCCTCCTCCTTAACGCCGGTGTAGATGCTTCGGTCGCAAGCGGGGAACAGCAGAATTTTAAAAATCCCGGAAAAGCAGAATGTCCCCTCATCGAGGAATACAAGCGGGTATTTGTAGCCCTTGCAGTCGGCTTGAAGCCCCGTTTCGTTAATCGCTTCCCTGCCGGAGGTGAAGTAATTGTCATAGTTTTCGCGGCATTTATCGGATACAATGCGCGCCGTTGCCTTGGCATTATAATCGCTCGCGCCGTTCTGAGCACCGTCCAAAAAGGTGCGTATGCCGTCCGAGGTGCTTTTATTCAAGTCCGATGCAAAGCTGACCGCGCTTACATAGTCGGAAGCAAACCTTACCGTAGCGGCTTCGGCGGCGTTAATCGCGATGAGGTCGTCCGGCTCATTGTAATCATAGTTCTTTTTAAGAAAATCCTCCAGAGCGTTTAAAAGTGCCTTATTTTCTTCAAGGCTCAGATTCTTTTTGTATAAACGGTTATTTACAACATTAAGTATCACTTGAAAGGGGACTTCTCCGCTCACATATTTCATTCGGTCATTGTTCAAAAGCACTGCCATCTTGGGCAGAACCTTGCGCCTGAGCGCATCGGGGGCTTTTATATCATGCGACATTACACCCAAGCAAACTAAAAATTCCGCATATTCGCGCATGATGGTCTGCTCCGACAGGAAGTTGAAGAAATAGCCGTAAACATATCCCGCGAAAAACTCCTTTAAACTATCCCTAAGAGCGGGCGAGGAATTGATTTCCTTGATAAACCTCTGCTTCAGCGAGCTTATTTCATTGACGTTAATTGATTTTTTGCCGCCGTTTAAAGCGGTCAGCAGTTCCTCCTGCCGTTTAAAGAACAGTTTAAGGTAGGTGTAATACTGCGATTCCTTAACATGGCTTTTACCGCACTCATCGTTTAAGGTCCAAATCAGAAAAGACCTCTGCATATTGCTAAGTGTTTCGGAAGATTTCCCTGTAAGAAGCTTTACATCAATTTCTGCGGATTCTCCGAAATATTTAGTTTCGTTAAAATCCGAGATAATTTTCTCAATTTCCTCCTTAAAAGCACTTAGAGCGGGAGAATTCTCCATAAAAATTACCGCATCTAAAATTTGCGTGGTCGCCGCCGTCAAGTCTAACCTTACGCCCATACCTAATTACCATTCCTTTCCGAGTTTATTCAAATCGTCTGTTTTTAACTTCAATTGCTTTAAAGTATTTTAATTATAACACATATATCTGGTAAAAGCAACCTTATTTTTAATAAAAAAACCACGGCAAAAAAACCGCGGCATTTTAAAAGTATTACAATTCGGTACAATTATTGACACCCCCGCCAAAATCCGCTATAATAAACCACAAGGAGTTAACGTGTCTTATAATTTGTTTCGGCTTGCGTGTCACCGAGGTTTTCGTAGGATTACGGGAGGGGAGTCCCTCCGCTGCCTTAATCCTATGAGAGGAGGTGTACATATGGATAAGTTTTTCTTTGACTTTCTTTTGATTGTAACGGCAAATATTGCAAGCGGACTTATAATGCTTGCAATACGCGGCATACTCTCCAAAAGAAAAGAAAAACGATGCCCGCCGTGCAAAGATGAGCATCGTTAACCCCGATTTAGAGAGGGAAAAGCCCTCTCTATTTTTTATTACTATTATTATACCACACAAAAATAAAATTGTCAATA